>OGWV01002172.1_pt1 | contig 12161 bp, 6 predicted proteins | sample 1576081 | NCBI WGS metagenome assembly OGWV01 (sample SAMEA3541541, study PRJEB24748) | human gut metagenome | biome: human gut; feature: human-associated habitat; material: faeces | place: China | collected 2012 | reverse complement strand
GAGGAAGCATAGACACCCTGGCTGTATATGTCAGATACCGTCAGAACGCTACATGGCAGGGAAGTGTCTATCATATGAAAAACAACGAGCGGGAAGATTTCAACAGCGAGCTCGATTTACTCAAAATAATAGAAAATTGTCAAAATAGTACTAAAAATGTTGCTGAAAGCGGCTGACGAAATAGGTGACGAAACAGTTCACCTGTTATAATGTCGTTAAATCTTAAATAAGTTGTACGTGAAGCAGTTAACGATAATTTTTTTATTATCATCATGCATATAATAGGGGATGTTAATATGAAAAGAGAAAATAATAAAAAATTCAAAAAAAGGAAACGGAATCAGAACAGAAGCCTGACATGTCGGGTGCTCAGTATGATGTTTGCAATCGTGCTGTTCTGCTCCACTGTATTAATAAATACAGACTATGTATCTCAGGCAAGCTCCTTCGATGACATGGTAGACATGGTCGAAGTTGAGGAGGATTCCGCAGCAGTCGATACATCCGAAGATACAGGAGACGATCTCGACACAGATGTGAATTTTGAATCGGAAGAGGGTACGGACGAAACATACAGCGAATCCGATGATTTCGGTTCTAGCGATGCCGACTTCTCATCAGGCGAGAACATGTTCACAGATGGAACATCCGAGAGCAGCGCTCCAGCCGAAGAAGCAGCACAGCCTGTAAGCTGTATCGTAAATCTTAAAAACGAAACAATCGAGATCAAAGCAGAAGCTCCTGCAGGTGTCCTTCCAAACGGAACACAGATGACCGTCAAAGCAGTCGAGAACAACACCGAAGATGCTGAGATGACAGACCAGTACAACAAACTGGCAGCCAAGATCACAGAGCAGCTTCAGAGCCAGGGCAAAAACCTCGACGGCTTCCTCGCTTACAACGTATCTTTTACAGATGCAGATGGCAACCCGGTTGAACCGGCAGGCAAAGTTAATTACAGCTTTACTTATAAAGAAGCTTCTTCACCGGAACTGACAGACCCGGCCGCATCCACAGTGACAGCAGCCATGATCAGAACCAACAAAGAAACTTCCGAACTGGAACTGACAGAGCTCAAAGCCGAAGAAGATCAGCTTACAGTTGAAACAAATGAAAGCAGACAGCTCACAAAAGCAGCTTTCCAGTCAGCAGCTACCGCAGCATTCACATTTGTATGGAGCAGCACACCGGCAGCAGATGATAATGAAAACAATGAGAATAAAGAAGAAAACGGTGAAGTAAATAACGAAGAAGTAAATGCAGACACCAACACCGAAAATACCGAAGAGAACGGAGAAGAAACCAACACAGAGAATAATGTAGAAAACTCTGAGGAAGAACAGAATCCGGAAGAAGCACCGGATCAGGAACAGACCAAAATGATCCGCATCATCACAGACGAAGTTAACCTTCGCGTAGCTCCTTCCACAGAAGCCGAAGTGATCGCAACAGTAGCTACAGACACTCAGCTTCCACTTATTGAAACAGTAACCGGTGAAGACGAATCCACCTGGTACAAAGTTTCCTACGAAGAGACAGATGCTTATGTAAGAAGCGATATGGCGGAAGTTGTTGAGACTGAAGAGCAGGGTACAGAAAACGAAGATGCAAATGAAGAAGAAGCAGACGTTCAGGTCGAAGACGAAGTAACCTACTCTCAGACAATCGGCAATGTGGTTGTAACTGCAACAGCTGCAAAAAATGTTCTTCCAGGAAATGCAGAGTTTGTTGTAACTCCTATCGTACAGGAAACAGACCCTGACCAGTACGCAGAAACAGAAACAAAGCTTAATGAAAAAGCTGAGGAAGATGGATACGAAATCGCAGGTTTCCTGGCATACGATATTTACTTCCAGGACAGTGAAGGAAATAAAATAGAACCAGTTGATGGTTCCGTAAAAGTTTCCATGCACTACACAGAACCATCCGTACCGGCAACCGTATCAGAAATCAGTGTCGTATCTGTTGATGAAGAAGTTAATGAAGAAAAAAATACAAATATTGATGTCATGCATTTTGTTGAAGATCAGAATGGTAAAGTTCAAGACGTTGTTAATATGACAGAACAGGGGCAGGCAAACGTTGAAACTACTACAGATGGTGAAATTCAAAAAGCAGAATTCAATACAGAGAGTTTTTCAGTATTTACAATCACATGGAGAAGAAAAAGCGGAAATACAGTTGAATTTAGTTTTGACAAAAAAATACATTTGGTAAGACAGAATGATAGTACATATACTGATTTAAATAGTTCAGTAAATGCAACAAAGAGTCTGGTTCTGGAAACAGAAGATACTAACCCGGTTCTATACATGAGCACTATTACATCAAGTGGAATAAATAAAGAAATGTATCAACTTAAGGAAAGTGAAACAACATATCGCTTTATAGGCGCATACATTGCAACAACATCAAGAGATGGATATAGTCTGGTAGATAGCAATAAAGTAACGAAACTTATGGGAAGAAAAGAAAAAGATTCCAATAGTGAAGTTATGAAGTATCAGTATAAAGGAGATACAACTTATAGAAACCTGAAAACTGATCAGACTGTTATATTTGTTTATTCAAATGCAAAACTAACACAAGAGGCAAAACTTTATTCAGAAAACGGAATAATGTTATATGCATCAGGACAATCAACAGTAAATTTGACAAATATAGATATCTTATATACAACAAGTGCAAATGATATAATTCCGACAAGTGTAAAAGACAGTGAGAGCGGAAATAACTATACATATGAACGTACAGTTGTAGGAATCGGAGAAGAATCAGTTGAAGTCAAAGCCCTAAGACGGGAATCAAGTTCAAGTAATTCACCAATACAGTATAGTGAAGATGGTGAAAACTGGATGGATGTTGGAAGTAATCCTGTGAAATTTATTTATACAGCAGATGCTAAAGGAGAGGTTCCAAAAACAATAAAGACAGCTGATACTAGAAATCTTATCAATATCAGTATGGCAAATTATTCTGAAAACCAGAATTATCAAGATTCTTTTCAATTTGGTAGCGCAGATTATACAGGAAGTGAAGCGGTAAAACAGAATTTAGTAGAAGGATATCTTAAGGATGGATATCCGGTATTAAAAAAAAATGGTACATCATTAAACGGCCTTTTTGATGGTACCTGGGATAAGGTTATACCACATACATATGTTACAGGATTGAATCATCTGTTTTCATATGATTCAAGGACAGGAACATATAGCTATGATAGCGATAAGAATTATGCATATTATGATATTGATAGTAGTAGGAATACGGAAAAGAATTTTATAGTATATGAGAGAAGTAAAGACAAAGGTGAGGGAAATCGTCACGTTGCTTCATTCATGCCATATTCTTCTTGGGATGATGGTGCATCTCAGAATAAATTTGCTTTTGGTATGATGATATCTTTTGAGTTCTTACAACCGAAAAATGGTAAAATTAATGGACAGGATATGGTATTTAGTTTCTCTGGTGATGATGATGTCTGGGTATTTATAGATAACAAATTGGTGCTTGATCTTGGAGGTGTCCATGAGAGGGCAACAGGAAGTATCAATTTTGCAAATGGTGAAGTATACGTAAATAACCAGTCAAATCCAACATTAGGGAGTGTATTTAATAGTGATAGTGATACATTTGCAGATTATACCAGTCATTCATTGAAACTCTTCTATATGGAGCGTGGACGAGGTGATTCAAACTGTTCAATTAAATTTAATCTTCCACCAAGACCAACGAATTCTATTGAAATAGTAAAAAGTCTTGCAAATTCAGATAAAGAAAAGTATACAAGTACTGATTTTCAGTTCAAAGCATATCTTGAAGATGAAGAAGACAGAAATCAGGAGCTGGTTCAGTATAATGCAATTCCAGAAGGAACACCATACAGAGTTAAGAAAAATGATTCTCTTACAGATGAAGTAAGATATGTGGGAGCAAATAATATATTTACTTTAAAGGCAGGAGAATCAGCGGTATTCGAGGGGATTGATTCAGGACTCTGGTTCTATGCGGAAGAAGTTGGTATTCTTTCGGATCAATTTGATAGGGTTGACATTACAGACTGGAAAGTAACATATCACGATTTGAATGAAAAGCTAGTTGAAACATCCAACGGTAAGGTACCAGAGCAAACTGAAACTTACTTGGCACGAAGTGAAGAGAAAACTGCTGGTAATGCAGCAAGGGTAGAATTTAAAAATACCTGTAATGTAAAGAATTTGAGAAAACTAAGGATTACCAAGAAGATGAATGGGTTATCTACTACAGATAAATTCAGCTTTCAAGTATATCTTACAGGACAGAATGGGCAGTTTATCCCTTATGATGGAGGATATGAAGTCATAAATAAAGCTAGCAAGTTTCTTAGAGAAGGAAATGCTAGTTCTCAGGGAATAATATCTGACGTAGCACCGGATGAGACGATTGTAATTGATCAAATTCTTTCAGGAACTGAGTTCAGGGTAAACGAAATTGAACCAGATAATTCAAGATATGAGAAGCCGATAAAAGAAGTTAAAGAGGGTTCATGTGATGTTGGTACAGTAACAGGTTCTGACGGAAAGATTGCTTTGAAAAAGGATGCTCATGTAATAATAACAAACACATTAAAAGTAGATCTGACAGTTAATAAAGAATGGTCAGATAAAAATATAAAGCACAGTTCTATATATGCAGGACTTTATAAAGCGGATGGAACACCATTAAAATGTGTTGAACTGAATGAAGATAATCAATACAGATATGTTTTTGGAAATGTGAGTTCATCTGATTTGGTTTATGAGCTTAGACCGGTAACAGGAAATGAAAATGCAGAATTTACAATCAATAATAACGGATATGTCAAAGTAGAAGCAGATAAGATTATTGTGGCAAAAGCAAATAATACCGATACAAAATATAAAGTGTCTTATAAAAAAGAAGTATCAGAAGATGGAACAAAGATTACTCAGACAATTACAAATACAAAGATTGTTACAGAATTGAATCTGATAAAAGTTGAAAAAAATAATGAAAAAAATCTTCTGAAAAATGCAGAATTTGCACTTTATACAGCAAATGATAACTACACATATGAGGAAAGTAACCGGGTAACTGGCAATATCAAGACTGATTCGAATGGAAGAGCAACAGTGAATGGATTAGTTCCTGGAAAATATGTTCTGAAAGAAACAAAAGCACCAGAGGGATATTCACTTTCTGCCAATGTATGGCAGGTTCTAGTAAGGGATAATCAGTCAGTTGAAGTAACATTAAATGGAGTTCCTGTTGAAAAAAGCGATGATGGAGCATTTGTTATCGAAAACATTAAGCTCTACTCACTCCCATCAACCGGTGGCAGCGGAATTTACTGGTATATGATCGGCGGCATGGTACTTATGTCTGCAGCCGCATGGATCTTATATAAAAACAAATGCAGGGAGGTGCTGGGAAAATAATTGTAACGATTGATTTTTTCAGTGGCTCCTTGCCACAAAAAAACGTAATTATCCCGCATAAGGGAACAATAAAAAAAATGGGCAAAGCCCGATAATGAAAAGGAGACAAGATTATGAAGAAGATGAGAAAAATCTTTGCAGTGTTATTAACACTGGCCATGGTACTCGCAATGAGTATTCCAACATTTGCAGCAGAAGTTACAGAACCAGTTACTTCTTATTCTAGTAAAATTACAGTAACAGGTTTATCTTCACAGGAAGAAGAAACAGTTAACTTATATGCAGCAATTACATTAAATGTTGATAAGAACGAATGGATTGTAGCTGACTGGGCTAAAGATTATATTGGATTAAGTACTGATGGAAAAAAATATGAAATCACAAATGCTGAAAGGTTAGCAAAAGCAGTACCTGAAACTATAGCACCATTTCAGCAGAAACATGTTGTAGGTGAAACACAAGTAGAGTTTTCAGAAGTTCCTGTAGGTGCTTATGTTGTTACAGCAAGTGGTAATAAAATCACATATTCTCCTATGGTTGCAGAAACATACAACGATGTTGCAACTTATATGCAGGCAAAAAATGTGACACTTGTAGCTAAATCCTCAGGTTATGATGTGAAAAAAGAAGCAGCAGATGGTTTTGTAAAACGTGGAGAAGAAGTAACATTTACAATTACAACTACATTTCCAAGTTTTACTGTTGCTGATTCTGAAGATAACACTTTTAAAATCATTGATACACCAACTGGTCTGGATATTCAAGAGATTACATCCGTTAAGATTGGTGATACTTCATTAAAAGCTAATGAAGATTATACTACTAATAAAGCAGATGATGGTAAGTATACAATTGAATTTACCAAAAATACTATTGGAACAAGCAATACAAATGCAGGTAAAAAAGTTGAAGTACAGTATAAGGCAATTGTAACATCTGAAGAAGGATATACTAATACAGCTAATACATCCAGAAATGAAACTGAGATGGGTAAGACTGAAGTTAAAGGTTATACTGGAACAATTACACTTACTAAATACGCAGAAGACGGAAAAACGATTCTTAAAGGTGCAGAATTCAAGTTATACAAAGCTACAAAAGATAAAGTAAAGGAAGAAAATTCTGGAGTTTCAGCATTACGCTTTATCAAGTTAGGAGATGGCATTTACAAATTAGCATTAGCAGATAACGAAGCTACTTCAACAGATACCTTAGTTGCAGTAAACGGAACATTGACTGTAAAAGGTCTTGATGAAGGTACATATTGGTTTGAAGAAACAAAAGCACCAGAAGGATATTCTATCAATGTAGATGGTGCTAGTGCAACTATTAAAGAAAGCAAAGATAAAAATGTAACTGTACCAACTTCATTGAAAGATACCAAACTCTCCGCTCTTCCATCCACAGGTGGTATCGGTACTACAATCTTCACAATCGCTGGATGCCTGATCATGGTTACAGCAGCTGGCTTATTCTTTGCAAGCCGCAAAAGAACAAACAAATAATCATTCGTGATTGTTTATAACCAAATATCGAATCCGGGGCATCTGCCCCGGATTCATAAAAAAATAATACAACAGCAAGGAGAGCTCGGATGAAAAAAAAAGCAGGCAATTTAGTAATTGGCATCATATTTTTAGCTGGTTTGTCCTTGCTGCTGTATCCCTTTGTAGCCAATCAATGGAATAACTACAGACAGAAACAGTTGATCAGTGGTTATGAACAGGTGGTTTCTGATAAGGAAGCAGCAGAAGGAATTGACTATGATGCAGAGCGTAAAAAAGCAGAAGACTATAACGAAGCCTTACTTCCATGTGTTCTTCCTGACTCTTTTGCACTTGCAGAGTCAAGTGGAGTAGACCCGGTTTATATGAATACGCTGAACATCGCTGGTGATGAGATGATGGGAAGTGTAGAGATTCCTAAGATCAATATCAAAATCCCGATCTATCACACAACGGAAGAAGATGTTTTGAACAAGGGTGCAGGTCATCTGGAGGGAAGTTCTCTTCCGGTTGGAGGAGCAAACACACATGCTGTTATTTCTGCACACCGTGGACTTCCGAGTGCATCACTTTTTACAGATCTGGATCAGCTGAAAGAGGGAGATCATTTTCTGCTCCATGTGTTAGATGAAACCTTATGTTATGAAGTAGACAAGATTTCGGTTGTTAAGCCGGAAGACACTTCTGCTCTTGCAGTAGAAGATGGGCAGGACTTAGTAACTCTTTTAACCTGTACTCCTTATGGAGTAAATACAGAACGACTTCTGGTTCGTGGTCACAGAGTACCTTATGTAGAAGAGGAAGTCAAAGAAGAGAAGACAGTGCTCAGTGGAAGTAGTCTTCACACAAATTATCTTCTTTGGGTATTTGTTGGTCTATCCGTTACCGCACTCTTTGTTTTTGTGTTATACTTAAAGGAAACAAAGCTGAAGAGGCGAGCAAATAAAGGCGGTAAAAAATAGATTATGGCAAAAGAAAAGAAGAAAAAAGGTTCTATAGTTATCAACATATTTATCATATTACTTTTTATCGTCGGTGCGGGTATCTTTACTTACCCAACGATCAGTAATTACTGGAATGAGTACCGAAATGCGCAGCTTGTAACCAAGTACAATGAATCCGTCAGTGATCTGTCGGATGACCAGTACGAAAAGCTCTGGCAGGAGGCTGAGGAATACAACGCGGAGCATAAGGTCAATACGATCGTAGATGCTTTTAACGAAGAGGATTATGTTCTCAGTCATCCTTACGATGAGGTCCTTGATCCAAATGGTGACGGGCTGATGGGAAGTATCGAGATCCCCAAGCTGAATCTGACGCTTGCTATCTACCATGGTCTCAGTACCGAGGTTCTGGAAAAGGGTGTCGGGCATGTTGAGGGAACAAGTCTTCCGATAGGTGGAGCGAGCACACATGCGGTGCTGGCTGGACACAGGGGACTTCCGAGTGCAAAGATTTTTACGGATCTTGACCAGATGAAGAATGGAGATATTTTTCTGATCCATGTTCTGGGAAAGACTCTTGCATACAAAGTAGATCAGATTAAAACGGTTCTTCCGGAGGAATCCAGTGAGCTGGATATCATCGAGGGAGAGGATCATGTGACGCTGGTAACCTGTACTCCTTATGGAGTCAACACTCACAGGCTTCTTATCAGGGGAATCCGAACGGAGTATGTTGAACCGGAGGAGAAAGCTGAGGAGACACCAATCCAGCAGATCGCAAAGGTTGATCCGGTGAAGATTATGATCATTGGTCTTGTAGCTATGGTCATAATGATCATCATTGTTTATATAGTTATTCGGCGCAAAAACCGAAAAACAGAAGAGAGTAGCCGCAAAGACGAATAGTGATCACAGAAAATAACAAGGAGGCCGATCGTGGTGAAACAGAAGAAAAAGAAATTTAAAATGTGGAATAAGCTTTTGGCTTTCCTGGGAATGTTTGTCATGTTGACAGGCTGCCTGGCAGGAACGGTTCAGGCAGGTTCTTACGAAGCCGGAAAAAAGGGAAGCCTTAATCTGACGGTACAGCAGACGGATGAGGATGGCAAGACAACACCGCTGACAGGTGTCAAGTTAGAGCTTTACAGGGTTGCGGATGTTTCATTTGATGGAAATGTGCATTTTGTACTGACCAGCTCCATGTCATCTGCAGGATACGATTTTGATTCCTTCAAGAATGCAAGTGAATGGTATTCAGCAGCCGAAAAGCTTGCCGAGGTTGCAGCTGCTTCTTCAGTAAAGCCGGTTGAGGCTGTTTCGGATGAGCAGGGCAAGGTTGTTTACAGCGATATGGAAGAGGGAATGTACCTGGTAATCGGTGCAGCGGAGAGTTCCGTTAAGGTTACTCCAATGCTCTTAACAGTTCCTTTTGCAAGCACAGAGGAAGGCTGGATCTACGATGTACAGGCTTATCCAAAGGCAGAGAAGAGCAACACTGCAGGTATTATAGTTGAGAAGAGACTTTATCGTATTAATCCGAATACGTTTGAACTGGATGAAATAACTGCTGACGATGCAACTTACAAGGTTGGTCTTTTCCTTGATAAGGATGGTACGATCCCATATGGTGATGATTACATCAGAACGATCCATATCCAGAATGCACAGTCAGGCAAAGCTTCTTACAGTAATGTTCTTAGAGGTACCTATTATGTATTCGAGCTTGATGAGAATAACAAGGCGATCAAGCTGAATGATGAGGTGCAGATTGATAAAGAAAACAGCTTCCATTACAATGTTACGAATGCAGCAGACAAGGAAGACAACAGTGTTGTAGTGGATGACAATACGGTTGCTACAGATATTGCAGCTTATGTAAATAACATTTTTTCAACTCTTCCGGAAGGCTTCTTTGTAAATGGAAAGATCGAGATTACAAAGAACGTTGTAGTGGACGGTGTGAAAAAGACTGTAGACGACAAGTTCTATGCAACTGTATTTGATGATTCTGGTAAGGCGGTAAGCACCGTTGAACTGAAGCAGAATGATAAAGTTACTGTTACGGTTCCATTCTCAGAAGATATAAAAGATACTGTTACTTATGCAGTTAAGGAAACCGATAAGGATGGTAATGTACTCGATAAAGATTCTTTCGCATATGTAGTAAGTGGTGAAGGCAGTGTTAAGCTGAATGAGTCTGATCAGTATCATGGAAGCATCGAGATTACCAATACCAAGAAGGATGCTGCTGTAACACCTGGCGGAAGCAATGGTGGTTCTGGTACATCTAACGGTGGAAGTGATGCATCCAGCCATGGCGGAAGTGCAACAAGTCGTCCGGTTAAGACTGGTGACCCGATGAATCCGGTATTCTGGGGTCTGGTTCTTCTGGTATCTGTGATCGTGATCGCAGGTGGAGTAGTTGTTTACAAAAAGAGAAAACAGAAATAAAGTGTAAGACGTTTGACGGGAGTCTGGTGTAAACCGGGCTCTCGTTTTTTTCTTCTTATTTAAAGGGATTTTGTTGGAATGAGGGCTGTTTTGTGCTATAATAATCTTGTATTATTATGCCTATCTGGAAACCGGTGACTGCGAAAAATGTCGATATGTCGGTTTCCATTATAATGAATATAGAATGACAGGAGGAAGCAAATGGGCGGAGAGAATACAGAGTACGGCGCGGATCAGATTCAGATTCTGGAAGGACTGGAAGCTGTCCGTAAAAGACCTGGTATGTATATCGGAAGTACATCCAGCCGGGGTCTGCATCATCTTGTATATGAAATCGTGGATAATGCGGTAGATGAAGCATTAGCAGGATTTTGTACTGAAATCCAGGTAACGATCAATCCGGATAATTCCATTACCGTAGTTGATAACGGACGAGGTATTCCGGTAGGAATCAATCACAAAGCAGGAATACCGGCAGTAGAAGTTGTATTTACCATTCTTCATGCGGGTGGTAAATTTGGCGGTGGAGGATACAAGGTATCTGGTGGACTTCACGGTGTAGGTGCCTCTGTAGTAAATGCACTGTCTGAGTGGCTGGAAGTTACGATCTGCCGTGAAGGTAAGAAATATCAGCAGCGTTATGAAAGAGGACATACTATGTATCCTCTGAAAGAGATTGGTGTCTGTGATTCTGAAGAGACAGGAACAAAGGTAACATTCCTGCCGGATAAAGAAATCTTTGAAGAAACTGTTTATGATTACGATATTCTGAAACAGCGTCTTCGTGAGATGGCGTTCCTGACAAAAGGTCTGCGTATCGTTTTGAGAGATACCAGAGCAGACCAGGAAAAAGAAAAAATCTTCCACTATGAAGGTGGTATCAGGGAATTTGTTACTTATCTCAACAGAAGTAAAGAAGCACTGTATCCAGAGGTCATTTACTGTGAAGGTGAAAAAGATGGTGTCATGGTTGAGGTTGCCATGCAGCACAATGATTCCTACACAGAGAACAGCTATGGCTTTGTAAATAATATCAATACACCGGAAGGTGGTACACATCTTGCCGGATTCCGTAATGCATTGACGAAAACATTTAATGCTTATGCAAGAGCGAATAAATTATTAAAAGACAGTGAACCGGCATTGACGGGTGATGATATCCGTGAAGGACTGACCGCCATTATCAGTGTAAAAATCGAGGAACCTCAGTTTGAGGGACAGACCAAGCAGAAACTGGGTAACAGCGAAGCCCGTGGTGCGGTGGATTCCATTGTAAGCGAGCAGCTTACTTACTTTTTAGAGCAGAATCCGACGGTTGCCAAGACAATCTGTGAAAAGTCACTTCTTGCACAGCGCGCGAGAGAGGCAGCAAGAAAAGCGAGAGATTTAACCAGAAGAAAAACAGCACTGGAGGGAATGTCTCTTCCGGGAAAACTGGCAGACTGTTCTGACAAAGATCCAAAGAACTGTGAGATTTTCATCGTCGAGGGAGATTCCGCCGGCGGTTCCGCTAAGACTGCGAGAAGCCGTGCAACCCAGGCAATCCTCCCACTTCGTGGTAAGATTTTAAATGTCGAGAAGGCAAGACTGGATAAGATTTATGGAAATGCTGAGATCAAAGCTATGATCACTGCGTTTGGTACAGGTATTCATGAAGACTTTGATATCAGCAAACTTCGTTACAACAAGATTATCATTATGACGGATGCCGATGTCGATGGTGCCCATATCAGTACGTTAATGCTGACATTCCTTTATCGGTTCATGCCGGATCTGATCAAAGAAGGATGGAATTGGTCTTGTTGACGAAGTGCTGCCGCATATGC
>OGWV01002171.1_pt1 | contig 12166 bp, 7 predicted proteins | sample 1576081 | NCBI WGS metagenome assembly OGWV01 (sample SAMEA3541541, study PRJEB24748) | human gut metagenome | biome: human gut; feature: human-associated habitat; material: faeces | place: China | collected 2012 | reverse complement strand
CCTTACACAGCTCCCAGAGATGATCCGATACACTGATCTCATCCATCGGAATCTTTCCGATGTTCTTTTTCAGCCAGTACATATAACGGGTTACTGCCACTCCGTCTTTGATGTGGGCTTTTTTCATATTTTCAATCTCAACCGGATTCTTAATTGCCTTCATAAGCGCAGTTGGATTCTGGATGTTTAAAATATCGTTGCTTCCGTCTAAAAGCTGGGTAAGCGCAAAATTCGTATGGCTCTTTTCCAGCATCACGCTTTCGTTGCGGAGATTTTTTACATCCTCGTAAATCTGGTTGTAGGGACGGATTTCGACGCCGATTCCAGTTAAATATCCGCGGACTTCCTCGTTTACTACTTTCTCATTAATATAAAGAATTGCCTGATTGCCGCTGATAAAGAAGTACGACAGCACCACTGGATTGCATTCTACATCGTTTCCTCTGATATTTAACAGCCATACAATATCGTCCAGGGTCGTGAGGATATGGGCGGTTGCTCCTTCCTTTTTCATAACGGCCCGCAGATCGGCAATCTTTTCTTCGGCCGGCTTTCCTGCATATTTTAAATCCAGAATCCATACCGGCTCTGCCGACAATGCCGGACGGTTTTCCCAAATCTGGCCGATTAAATCTTCCTGACAGGAAACTGCAATATCCTTTGCTCCAAGAGCGTCTTCTAACGCTTCTCCCTCTGCGGTGTTGACTACGCGGCCGTCAAATGCCAGAGTCCCGCCCTGGGGAATCTTCTCCAGCAGATACTCTTCGATGGACGGCGTTCCTTCCTGTCCCATTTTCTGAAGAGTTACGGTTGTTCCCTGCAGCTGTGCCCCAGCCTGGACAAAGTAACGTCCGTCTGTCCACAAAGCCGCCTCCTTTGGCGTAATGACCGCAGTACCGGCAGAACCGGTAAATCCGGTAATAAACTCCCTGCACTTAAAGTAATGTCCTACATACTCGGACTCATGAAAGTCGGAGGTAGGAACCAGGTAAGCGTCAATATCACGCTCTGCCATCAATGCTCTTAGTTTCTCTAAACGTTCTGGAATCTGATTCATAGCTTCTGTCATCTTCTTTCTTTAATTTTATGTAATTGTTCAATCGCCAGGGATAGCATCAGAAAAGCTCTGATGCTTCTTGCGCAGTCTTGCCTGTACAAAAAGATACCTCTGGATCTGAACTATTTCCATCTATTTCTGCCGCATGGCATCTGCAATAGCCGCCGAAATGCCTTCGCTGTACGTGGGATGAGCCCTCATTGCCATAGAAAGCTGGGACGCTGTCAGACCGTTGGCAATGGCTGTAGCCATTTCCCCTATCATATCAGTGGCTCTTGGACAGACAATCTGGGCGCCTACAATGGTGTCGGAATACGCTTCAAAGATCAGACGGATAAATCCCTCTTCTTCTCTGGCAATAATGGATTTTCCATTTTCCATCATGGAATACCGGCCGCACCGCACCTTCATGCCGCTGGCTCTGGCCGTTTCCTCTGTAATTCCAACCGTTGCAATCTCCGGCTGTGTGTAAATGCAGTTCGGAACAATCGGCAGGCTGACATACATTCCGGCTGGAACCACCTCCAATTTAAAGCTGTGAGGTTTTCCGGCAATTTTTTCCACCACGTAAGTCGCTTCTGTCGCCGCTACATGAGCCAGCTGGATGTCGAAGCTCCATAGGAAGAAAGTGCGTATCCTTGAAAAGCAGTCAATCAGTGTATTCTTGCTTCTTGGTTGTGGCGTTCTCTTTTCGGGGATGGTTTCATAAATACTCGGATAAAGTTCATAGTATTGGTATTCGTTCTGAAAGAAGTCCCACATATCTCGAAGTGTGTCTGGTGTTACCAAATCCATGTCAAGGATAAAGCCCTTTTGTCCTCTCTTTGTTGCCCTTACATATAGTTCATAACGCAGTAAGGCTCTTTTGACAACCCGGAAATTTTTCTTTCGTACTTCCGACAAAGGGTGCTTGTTTAGAAATTCATCGAATAGTTCTCCAATGGTAGGCTTGATAACCACTTCCTCAGGCAGAAAATATTTTTCAGGATGGTAAAATTTATCAAGTGTTGTTTTTAGCCATTCTTTGTCTATTGCTTCCTTTTCTTGTTGATATACCTTCTCAATATAGGTTTTCAACTGGCGTATCTCTTCATTTATATGGGTACGCATTTCTTCATTACAGACAGCTTTCGTTTTTACACATTCGTCTTTATCATCCCATAGATTGGGATTGATAGCCAACTGAGTAGGAGCAACGGAGTCTAACTGCCTTCCGTTTCTAAAGCGTACATAGATTGTAGCCATGGATTCTGTATCATATCGCTTGGCTGCTTTTTTAATGATAAAGGTTACTTTCATAGACTTACAGGTTGAATTTTACTCTGCTGCAAATATAAGTATTTTCCCCACATTTTCCCCACGTCTGCTGAATATTTTGCAATTCGATTAACTTGGATTAAAATTTAATTAGATTGTAACATATTGAAATATAGTGTAATTGCAGTATTTTTCTGCATTTTTCTTTTTCCCTACATTTTCCCCACTTTAATTATTTCAAATGCGGGTCTGGGTACGAAATAAAGAAGCGGGGAAAGTTTTAATGCTTTTCCCGCTTTCTTTTTATACTTATCTTTTATGCCCTTTGCTCATGGGAACAGATATCTGGCAAGAGATAGAAGTACTGAATCAAGAATTTGTGAGGCTTGGTATCAGTCAGTCGGTAGACTATGAAAAGTACTACCTCTATTCGCTTATTACCCATTCTACTGCTATTGAGGGCTCTACACTTACCGAATTGGATACCCAGTTGCTTTTTGATGAGGGGGTAACAGCCAAAGGAAAGCCGTTGGTCTATCATCTGATGAATGAGGATTTGAAGAAGGCATACGAACTCGCCAAAGAAGAAAGTGCACAAAATGCGGAAATTACGCCTGTTTTCTTACAAAAATTGAATGCTGCTCTAATGCGTACTACTGGGAGTGTATATAATGTAATGGGCGGTTCTTTTGATTCTTCTAAAGGTGAATTTCGTTTGTGCGGCGTTACTGCTGGGGTGGGCGGGTGTTCTTATACGAGCTATCCTAAAGTTCCCGCTAAAGTAGAAGAACTTTGTTCTATATTGAGAGAAAAGCAAAAGAATATGGAAACATTTCGGGAACGATATGAATTGAGTTTCAATGCTCATCTCAATTTGGTAACCGTTCATCCGTGGGTAGATGGCAATGGGAGAACGGCTCGTTTGTTGATGAACTATATCCAGTTCTGCCATCATCTTTTTCCGACGAAAATCTTTAAAGAAGATAGGGGCGACTATATTCTTTCTTTGCGGCAGTCGCAAGAAGATGAGAACAGTCAGCCTTTCTTGGACTTTATGGCAGCGCAGCTGAAAAAATCATTTGCGTCAGAGATTGAGAAATACAATACTGGACGTAAAAAAGGTTTTAATCTCATGTTTTGAAAAGCGACGATTCCTTCCTGATAAGCTCATATAGGCATTAGCTGATTGTGCTGTATCATCCTTTTGTATTGGGTTATTCTCAAAATATTCTCTTCTCGGCATTAAATACAAAATAATGGGTGTAAAATGCAAATTTATTTCGTAGATACTGTTTTCGCATTTATTTTTTTCTAAATTTGCAGTAGCTGGAATCTTATCTAACTATTTAATTATTAAATGTTTGCCAATTATGACAAAACATGTTCCTCTTTTTTTACCTCTCGGAAGTATTCGGTTACTGACGATATTCTTCTCTTTTTGTATAATCTTTGTTCATCCGGCATTGGCTGACAAAATGGCTGAAAGCCCCGAACTTTTCGATACTGCTTTCACCTTGCAGGAAAGGCTTGATATTCCCGACGGGTTTGTTCAAAGAGAGATGGTCTATATTTCCATTCTTTTAGGTACATTGGTGCTGTGCCTCTTCTTTTTCTTCATGCAGAGGCGGATGAAGAAATTGAGGGAAAGGGACCGGGAGAGGTATCTGCAACTGTTGGAAGGCATTCTTGATAATCTTCCCATTGCGGCAAAAGTGAAGGATGTGAATGATGGGATGCGCTATACTTTTTGGAATAAAAAGGCAGAGGAACTCTTTGAATGTTCGGCCAGAGAGGCTATAGGCAAGACGGATTTTGAAACAATGCCAGAGGCTGCGGCTTTAATTAGGAAGGAGGATGAAGAGTTGGTCAAGACGGGGATTCCACAAGAAGGTATACGACGTTTTTTTACCAAGAAGAACGAGGAGCGGTTTACCTTCCAGAACAATAATTTTATAAAGCTTTCTGATGGTCGCAAGTGGATTGTTTATACTGCTTGGGACATTACTGATTTGAAAATCATGGAGCGCAAGCTACGTCTGGCCAAAGAGGAGGCTGAGGAGTCCAACCGGATAAAATCGGCTTTCCTGGCCAATATGAGTCATGAGATACGTACTCCGCTCAATGCAATAGTTGGTTTTTCGAGTATTTTGGCCACGGAAGTGTCTGAGGAAGAACGGGTGGAGTATCTCGATATTATAGAGCGGAATAATGAACTGCTGTTGCAGCTCATCAATGACATTCTGGATTTGTCGAAGATAGAAGCCGGTACATTGGAGTATGTCTATGCTAACGTGGATATCAATAAAATGGTGTCCGAGATAGAGCAGGCTACAAGTATCAGGCTGACCAATAAAGACGTGCGTCTGGTCACGGTTACGCCATTGCCCGGTTTGCTGCTGTATACCGATCAGCGCAGAATTACTCAGGTATTCAATAACTTCATCAGTAATGCGCTGAAGTTTACTGCTGCCGGTAGCATTACCATTGGTTACGGAATGCCCGAAAATAGCTATATCCGTTTTTATGTCACCGATACCGGGACGGGGATATCATCTGAGAATGCGCAGGGGATTTTTAACCGCTTTGTGAAGCTGGATTCCTTTAAGCAAGGTACCGGACTGGGACTGGCCATTTCGCAAAACATTGTGAAGGAACTGAAAGGAGAGATAGGGGTGGAGTCACAGTTGAGCAAGGGCTCCACTTTCTGGTTCACGTTGCCTTTTTATAAGATGGACGCGCACCGTTCTATCTTTCCTTGATGCTGCAAGCTCAATCCAATGAAGGGACATCGATTGTCTGGCTTTCCTCGTTCCAGTTGTCAAGGGTGAATTCTCCGGATGATTCTTCGGAAAAGATGTCTCCCAGAGTGAGGGTCAGGGTCAGTTTGGAGTTTGCTTCCAAAGGTCCGTTCAATGTTTGCTTGAAACTTTTCACGTTTCCATTTTTCAGTATGATGCTCATCTGGAATTCCGGTTTCCCGAAAGAAGGGAAGAGCATGACGGTGGCGTTGCTCATTTGTGTACCGTCGACGGAACGGACCAGAGGGAAGGCTACTGTGCGTGGGCTTCCTTGAGGAGCGGCGGTGTAGAAATTCAGTTCTCCAGCAATATTGGTGATGCGCACCACCATGCTGTCGATGCTCGAACTGAGGATGCCGTTGTTCTTGTCCTTGATGATTACTTTCAGTCCGGTCACTACCCGTTTGAGGGATGCTTTCAGGTCCTCACTTCCAATGTTGGCAGGCTGGACGGCGTGTACCAGGTCGAATACCGGATAATAGGTTGTGTCCGCTTCCATTTTGAATAGGGAGAAGTGTTGCCGGGACATGTCTTCGCCTAAGATGTAGACCGGGTCCCTCATGAGAGGATGTGCATAAATCGGCTCCTCGTATTTAGGGGTTCCCCAATAAATCATGTTATAGAGACCTGCGGGTAAGGATAACTCTCGATTGACGCCATCGTTATAGAAAGCTCCGTCTTTAACTTGGTAGTAACCGTAAAAAGGTGTCAGCTTCCGGTTTATGTAGTTTCCATAATAAATAGAGGTGCCCGCCTTGCAGGGCATGATGGTCAGTATGCCGGTCAGCGGGCTTTGTCCGCTTTCTGTGGACACGTCCATCAAAAGTCGTGGTGATACCAACTCACTGCTTTTTTCTATCTGGGGCGGATTGTCATCGGCGCAGCTTGCCACGATTGCGGCAAGTACTGCAAATACTACTAATTTTTTCATTATCTGTTAAGCTTTAGGTTGTTCTTCCTTGAGAACGTTTTTAGAAAGAAATGGTTCTTTGTACTCCGGAGAAAGTATATTGGGGATGGAAAAGTGAGGTGAAACCAATTCCGGTATTGAGGGGAATGGGAAGAATAGCCCCTCTTCAAAAGGCTTAGAGAAGGGACGGAAAACAAATTATACCTTTTTTAGTAACATTTTAGAAGCCTTGATTAACGAAATCATATACTCTTCGTAACAATTTCTCGACATTCTTTTCTTGTTCCTCCATACATTTGCATCCGAGTTCTTTGGTATTAATTGAAGAACACAATGAATCTTTGATATTAACCATTAAATAATGTACAATGAGAAAAACATTCTTGGAAAAGTGCATAAATCTGCGTTTATGCCGTGTTGCATTGGTACTTTTGTTTCTTGTACCTGCAATCAGTAGCCTGCAGGCTAATCCTTCTCAAAACAAGACCATTTCGGGTGTTGTGACATCGGCTACGGATAGTGAGCCGTTGATAGGTGTCAGCGTGCAGGTGAGAGAAACCGCTACGGGTGGAATTACCGACATTGATGGCCGGTATTCGGTAAGTGCCCAACAAGGACAGACACTGGTGTTTTCTTACATCGGTTATCAATCACAGGAAATCAAGGTAGGTACTTCTTCCGTCATCAATGTGGTGCTGAAGGAGGACACGGAAATGTTGGATGAAGTGGTTGTAGTGGGCTATGGTGTCCAGAAGAAGAAATTGGTGACGGGTGCCACTGTTCAGGTGAAGGGTGACGAAATAGCCAAGATGAATACAACCAATCCCTTGCAGGCTATGCAGGGACAGACACCGGGTGTAAGTATTGCTTCGACTTCCGGTCAACCGGGTGCTGACATGAAAGTGAGTATCCGTGGTCTTGGTACCGTGGGAAATAGTGCTCCTCTTTATCTGATTGATGGTGTGGGTGGTGATATTTCTACTTTGAATCCTGCCGATATTGAAAGTATAGATGTACTGAAAGATGCGGCTAGTGCGGCTATCTACGGTTCGGCCGGTGCTAATGGTGTAGTGCTTATTACTACCAAGCAAGGGCGCGAAGGTAAAGCGCAGATTAGTTTCGATGCTTATTATGGAATACAGAATGTAGCTCGTAAGGCTAATATGCTGAATGCAAAAGAGTATATGGCCATTATGGATGAGCAGGCTTTGAATAGCAGACTTTCGGCTTACGATTGGAGCCAATACCAGTCTATTTACGATGCCAATGGCAATGTGTATGATACGGATTGGGTAGATACTATGTTCAAAGATAATGCCACAACGGAGAGCTATACGCTGGGTGTCACTGGTGGAAGCGCAACTTCCACTTATGCCCTTTCGTTAGGATATATGAGTCAGGAAGGTATTGTCGGCGGTTCGGATGTGTCTAACTATTCGCGTTACAATTTCCGTGTGAACAGCGAGCACAAACTTTTCAAGGATATTTTGAAAGTGGGCGAGCAGGTGAGTTTTGTATATAAGATGAATAACGGTATCAGTGTAGGCAACCAATATAATAATACCTTACGCGGTGCATTCGGAACATCGCCTATCGCTCCTGTCTATAGCGATAATAATCTTTATGATTCACCTTACAATGACACCAGTACCAGTGACTGGAATAAAGGTGATGGAAACCCTTATGGTTTAATGATGACCGACAGCAACAATGAGAACAAAACGGCTACTTTTTCCGGTAATGTTTATGCTGAATTGCAGCCTGTCAAGAATTTGAAGATAAAGTCTGTATTCGGTGTGGTTTATGGTTCCAGCGAATACCGTAGTTTCAAGCCTCTCTACAAGTTCAGCCAATATATATATAATGAAGAACGTACTACCGTATCTCAGAATGCCAATCACTCTTTGGGTATGACATGGACCAATACGGCTTCTTATGACTGGACTATGGGAGAACATTCGTTCAACGCCTTGCTGGGTATGGAAGCCTATCGTTACGAGGGCACTTATATCGAAGCTAAAAATGGTATGCTGAAAGAAGGTTTTGATGATTGGGAACATGCTTTTGTGGGCAACGGAACGGCCTCCGATTCGACCAACGGCTTGGGTGCCAGTGGCAATCCGCATACCGAGAGCCGCAAGGTGTCCTATTTCGGCCGATTGGGTTGGAACTGGAAAGAAACTTATATGGTCAATGCTACTTTGCGTGCAGACGGTTCGAGCAACTTTGCCAAAGGCAACCGTTTTGGTTACTTCCCTTCGGTATCGGCAGGATGGACCATTACTAACGAAAAATTCATGGAAAATACGCAAAACTGGCTCGACTTCCTGAAACTACGTGCCAGCTGGGGACAAGTGGGTAATGCCAACATTGACGCATTCCAATATCTGGCTCCTATCAAGAGTACCAATACTCACTATCTTTTCGGTAGCGGTTACGGCGATTCGGATGCTGCGGCACAGCTCGGAACCAACTGGGGAGCTTACCCCAGTCGTCTGGCTAATGCGAACATCAAGTGGGAGACTTCACAGCAGACCAATATCGGTCTTGATGCCCGATTCCTCAACAGTCGCCTGGGTGTTAATTTCGATTTCTACATTAAAGATACTAAAGACTGGCTCGTGGTGGCTCCTATTCTTGCTACTGCCGGAGCAGGTGCTCCTTATATTAATGGCGGTGGAGTGAAAAACACCGGTGTGGAACTCAATCTTACTTGGAATGACCAAATAGGCAAAGACTTTAGTTACAATATCGGTATCAACGGTGCCTACAATAAGAATAAGGTCGGAGAGATTCCTAACGACGATGGTATCATTCATGGCTCTACCAACCAGTTGTATGACAATACTCCTGAATTCTATCGTGCCGAGAATGGTAAGCCTATCGGTTATTTCTATGGTTTCAAGACAGCAGGCATATTCCAAAACAATCAAGAAATAGAGGATTGGATTAAGGCTGGTAACGGTGTGCTGCAAGCTGACGTACAACCAGGTGACGTGAAGTTTGTGGACATCAACCATGACGGACGGGTGAACGAGCTTGACAAGACCGATCTTGGTAACGGTATTCCTGATTTCACTATGGGCTTCAATCTCGGTTTCAACTGGAAAGGACTTGATTTCTCTGTAGTGGCCAACGGTGCTTTCGGACAGCAGATTGTCCAGAGCTATCGTAACCATACCTCCAAGCAAGCCAATTATACTACTGCAATTTTAGGACGTTGGACAGGAGAGGGAACCAGCAATCGCATACCTCGTGTCACAGACCAGAATCTCAACTGGCAGTTCTCCGACCTCTACGTGCAGGATGGTGATTACCTGCGAATCAGTAACATTACTTTGGGCTACGACTTTGCCAAGCTACTGAGATGTAAGGCCATCAGCCAGTGCCGTATCTATGCTCAGGTACAGAATGCGTTCACATTTACCAAATATGACGGCATGGATCCGGAAATAGGTTATGGTCCCGAAGGAGATAACGGACAAGGTTGGGTGTCGGGCGTTGATTTAGGTTATTACCCCCGTCCCCGTACCGTATTGTTTGGCGTTAACTTGAAATTTTAAAATATAGACTGATATGAAGAAAAACAAAAATATATTTATGGCAAGTGTCCTGCTCCTGAGTTTGGGACTGGCTTCGTGTACCGACAGTTTTCTCGATGTTACGTCGAAGACTGAATCTTCAACCGGTACATTCTATAAGACTGAAAAAGATGCTTATCGTGCTCTGATAGGTTGTTATGATGGTTGGCGCCAGACTTCATCAGCCATGATGGTAGGGTTTTATATGGCTTCCGAGGTGATGAGTGCCGAGTGTTTTGGCGCTACCGGAAATGCCGATGGACGTGGCTATCAGGCCATTGACCGTTTTGACATCTCCCAATCGCCGGCTGACCTCAACCTATACGAAGGTGACTGGAAAAATTATTATGCGGGCGTCTATCGTTGCAACGAGCTGATAGCTCATGAAGAGCAGATTGTATGGAATGAATCGGATAGCAAACGTGGTATCTATATGGGCGAATGTCGTACGTTGCGTGCATTGCTTTATCTGGATATGGTTCGTTTATGGGGGAATATCCCACTCTTTCTGGAACCGGTAAACGAAAATCGCGCTCCTTCACCTGCCAAAGAGGTGTTCAGTGCCATATTTACTGACTTAAAATATGCTATCGAGAATATTCCCGGTGACGCTTATCCCAAGGCCGACTATACCAAGAACGACGGACATATTACAAAATATGCCGCCGAGGCTTTGCTGGCACGTGCCTATCTTTTCTATACCGGATATTACGGTGAAGAACCTGTAGAGGTGACTCGTGCCGAAGCTTTGGCTGCTGTAGAAGACGTAATCGCTTCAGGAGAATATGGTTTGGTACCGCAATTCAAGAATTTATGGCCGGCTTCTTCTGCAAAAGTGGCCGAAAAAGGAGACTATGAAACTTTGAAGGGTACATATGCCGGTGATGGAAACAAGGAAACCATTCTTGCGTTGAAATTTACCGCTACTCAGGATTATAACGGGAATAATGACTCCAACCGTTGGCAGGTGATGTTGGGTATGCGCCAGCTTAATGCTGCTCCCTATTGCAAGGGATGGGGCGCATTGACGGTAAATCCTGATTTTGTGGAAGCGTTTCCCTCTGGTGACCTCCGCCGTTCGGCTTCTATCATTGATTTGGTAGGGGAAGGAATCACCGGTTCGGCCGACTTTACCACCAGTTTTAATGACTGGCGTGAATATACCGGCTATGCTGTGAAGAAGTATGCTCCCCTTTGCTATGCCGATGGAAGCCATGCCGGTAAGCAGGATGGTAGCGGTGACTTCCAGACACAGAACCGCCAAGACTACGTTATTATCCGTTATGCCGACGTATTGTTGATGGCCGCAGAACTGGGCAGCCCCAATGCGCAAACTTATTTCGACCAAGTGCGTAAGCGTGCTTATCAGGTTGATGACAACGGAACAGTATCGGCCAACTATCAAGCTAAGAGTGTGTCTCAACAAGCTATTATGGAAGAACGTCGTCTTGAATTTGCTTTTGAAAGCATTAATTATTGGGATCTCCTGCGTCAAGGTATAGACGTGGCAGCCGAGAAGCTCGCCTTGAATGGTGTCAAGGTGAAGAGTGGAGGCACTGATGATGCGGTAACCATACGGGCCGACCGTGTGAAAGCCACCAAAGGCTTGAGCCAGATTCCTTATAATCAAATTAACCTTTCACAGAGTGTACTTGTGCAGAATCCCGGATGGTGAGTACCATTAATAGAGTAAATAAAAAATAAAAACAATAAGATATGAGACTTAAATCATTCTTTTCCATATTGGCAGGAGCGGCTTTGATATTTTCCGCTTGCTCGCCCGAAGAGTACGAGATGGGGGCAAAAACCTATGTCTCCGATGATCTGGTGGAAGGTATCGCCTATACGGTGACCCCTGATGCCAATGATCCTAATACGATTCATCTGACTTCGCTCATCAAGGGAGCCACTCCCTTGTGGGTCACTCCAAGCGGTCCTTCTCAAAAGACCACTCTTGACTTGGCACTTCCTTTTGCCGGAGAATATAGCGTGACTTTCGGCGCTTCCACACCGGCAGGTCCGGTATATGGCGAACCATATACCTTCAAGGTAGAGACCAATAACTTTGCCATGCTCGAAGACCCTATCTGGGCTAACCTTGCAGGTGGAGTGGGCAAGAGCCGTAAGTGGGTTCCCATTGACAAGAACTTTGGTATTGGCCGTTGTTCGGGACCGGTGATGTACATGTGGGGTACGTCCTGTCCCATATAGGCGATACCGGTATCCCATCCGGTAGCCAAAAACATACTGAGTTGGGGATTGTACCGGCTGAGGGCGGCCTTGCGTTGCGCTTCGCTCTTGGCGATACTGACATTGGTTCCGGCATAGTCCGCACGGCGTCCTAATACTTCGTCGAGACTCAGTAAATCGACGGGAGGAGAGCCGGCGCCGATTTCGCAAAGACTGTCTACCGCGGCGTCCGGTTTTACTCCCATCAGAATATTGAGTCGCTGCAAGGCGAGGGTATGGTTCTGACGGGCTTTGATGAACTGCAGTTCAGCCTCCTTCTTGCGGGTACCGTTTCCTCGACCTCAGGAACAAAAAGGTTCACGACAATATTCTG
>OGWV01002167.1_pt1 | contig 12171 bp, 13 predicted proteins | sample 1576081 | NCBI WGS metagenome assembly OGWV01 (sample SAMEA3541541, study PRJEB24748) | human gut metagenome | biome: human gut; feature: human-associated habitat; material: faeces | place: China | collected 2012 | reverse complement strand
GTGCAGGAATGCACAGTACCTTGCTGACGGGGCTTTCTGCCGCGGGCCTTTTGGGGGTTGCAGTCGATAAAGTTTCTCGATGTGTCGCAATTCCGGCGCTGCCTGCTGTACGGGAATGGCATAGGCAAGCCGGGGTATCGTGCGCTGCAAAGAGTCCCGTCAGTTTTCTTTTGCACCAAAAAGGACTGCTGTACATGGGTTTTGCCCAGTATAGCAGTCCTTTTTATCTATTAAATCATCGTATCTGCCAGTCAGCAGAAAGCCGACCCGCCGCGCGACTGTTTCGGTAGAAAACCAGCGCGGCAGCTGCGGTTTCCCTCTGCGTCCCTCCCATGAAAAAGTAAAACAGCCAAGCCCGCAGGCTTGACTGTTCTACAAAACTAAAATGCGATGCCTTTAGCAAAAACGCAGTTATTCCGGTTTTACCTGCAATTCCTGCTCGCAGTAGATGCAACGGTACTTGCCGTTGGAGCTCAGCTCAAAGATTTGGTCGCACTCCTCTTCAATGCTGGAGATGCAGCGGGGGTTCTTGCAGCGTACAATGTTCACCAGACGCTTGGGGGGCTTGGGCTGCTCCTTGCGGACAGCCTTGCCGTTTTCAATAATGGTCACGCTGATGTTTGGGTCCAGATAAGCCAGCACATCCAGGTTCAGCCAGGAGGCATCGCCCTCTACCTTGATGATGTCCTTGCGGCCGCTTGCTGTCTTTTTGCTGCGGGCGTTCTGGATCAGCGCCACGCTGGCAGTGCGGTTGCCCGCAATGCCCAGCAGATCCATCAGACCAACGGCAGTACCTGCCTTGATGTGGTCGATGACAATACCGTTCTGAATCTCGTCAATATTCAACATATCAGTTCTCCTCCTTCGGTGCCTTGGGGTCTGCAAGCCCCAGCAGGGTCATAATCAGTGCCATGCGGACGTAAACGCCGTTCTGCACCTGCTCAAAATAAGCGGCGCGCGGGTCGTCGTCCACATCCAGCGCGATCTCGTTCACACGGGGCAGGGGGTGCAACACCGCCATGGTGGGCTTGGCCTGCGCCATCTTTTCGCGGGTCAGCACATAGCTGTTCTTCAGGCGGATATAGTCCTCCTCGTTGAAGAAGCGCTCCTTCTGCACGCGGGTCATATACAGGATATCCAGTTCCGGCATGGATTCTTCCAGACTGCGGGTCTCCTTGTAGGGGATGCCGTTGGCCTCCAGCACATCGTTGATGATATAATCCGGCACCCGCAGCTCCTCCGGGCTGATCAGCACAAAGCGCACATTCTTGCAGCGCGCCATGGTCTTGAGCAGGGAGTGGACGGTGCGGCCAAACTTCAGATCACCGCACAGACCAATGGTCAGATCATCCAGTCTGCCCATGCGGCGGCGAATGGTCATCAGGTCGGTCAGGGTCTGGGTGGGGTGCTGGTGGCCGCCGTCACCGGCGTTGATCACCGGAATGCGGGAGTAGCGGGAGGCACGCAGCGGTGCACCCTCTTTGGGGTGGCGCATGGCAACGATATCGGCATAGCAGGACACCACCCGGATGGTGTCGGCCACGCTCTCGCCCTTGGTGGCGCTGGATACGTTCTCGCTGGGGAAGCCCAGTACATGGCCGCCCAGGTTCAGCATGGCTGCCTCAAAGGACAGGCGGGTGCGGGTGGAGGGCTCGTAGAACAAAGTAGCCAGCTTTTTGTGGTTGGCAACCTCCTGATAGGCGGCGGGGTCGGCGCAGATACGGTCGGCAAGATCAAGCAGCTGTGTGATCTCCTGCTGGGTAAGATCCAAAGGATCGATCAGATGACGCATGGACAGTATACCTCCGTTTAAAGCAGTTTGCGTAAAATGGAAAAATCAAAAAAGTTTGTGTAGTAGCTCAGCGAGCGCATCACCGGCCTGCACAAACGATTGAAACACACTTCGTCCAGCAGCAGCATGGCCTCGCCCGGGGCAAGACGCATGGCTGCACGGATGGCCTCGTCGCCGCAGCTGGCCTTCAGGTGCGCCACATTGGAGGAGATCTGCTGGTGGCACTCCTGCTCCAGAATCTCAAAGATGTCGCCGGTCAGGTCGATGCGAGTGTAGTCCCGGTTACCGAACAGGCTGCGGGGCAGGTAGTCGATGGAATAGATCACCGGGGTGGTATCGGCAAGGATACGCTTTTTGATGCAGATCACCTCATCGCCGACTTCCAGCGCCAGCGCGTGGGCCATCTCCTCGCCTGCACGAAGAAGCATCACCTGAATGCCGTCTGCATGGGGGTAGCTGCCAAAGCTGCGGATCAGCGGGTAGTACTCCAGCTTCTGGTCCAAACGGCTGCGCAGCCCCAGCACAGCACGGTTCACCACCGTGCCAATGCCGCGCACACGTTCCACATAACCGGCGCGCTCCATCTCGCTCAGCGCGTCACGGATCACGGTGCGGCTTACCCCCAACTCGGTGGCAAGGTCTACCTCGGCGGGCAGGCGGTCGGCTTGGGCATAGCGCCCGTTGGTCAGCTCCTCCAGCAGGCTTGCAACAACGCGGTCGCTGATCACAGCGCCGCCCAAGCGGCTGGACGATGCCAGTGCGGGATCTTTCATGGATGGTTCCTCCGTTTCCGGGCGGCAGCGCCGCCCCGAACTTCATACGAACGGGCCGAGAGGATTCCTCCACAGCCCCTTCTCTCTTATTATAGCATAATTTGACATTTAGAAAAGCGTCATTTATACTGGAATCTGCTGAAAAGTACGATTTTATTTTGGAGGGCATAGTACAGATGGACTATTTTCTGCAAAAAGTAGGCGGCCGGCCCGCCCGGCAGGCTGTCACCCTACGGCGCTGCACCCCTGCCGAGGCACCGGCGGTGTTCGCGCTGCAAAACGAAGTGCGCGCCGCCATGCCGCACCCGGAGCAGTTCGTGCCGGATACGCTGGAAAACATTACCGGTTATCTGCGCACCGGGGTGTGTATCGGTGCGTGGCAGCAGGGGCGGCTGGGGGCCTACCTCATCCTGCGCCTGTGCGGGCAGAGCAGTGAGAACTACGCTGCTTTTCTGGGCGTGCCGCAAAGTCAGTGGCAACACTGGGCCAACGCAGACAGCGCAGTAGTGCACCCGGACTGGCGGGGCAACGGCTTGCAGCGCGCCATGCTGGAAGCGGCTCTGCCGCTGCTGCCGCCGCAGATCGCCCATCTGGGGGCTACCGTCAGCCCGGACAACAGTTACAGCCTGCACAACGCACAGGCTTCCGGCTTTGTCATCCGCTGCAGCCGGGAGATGTACGGCGGCTACGACCGCTATCTGCTGGAAAAGCAGCTGTAACTCTATGCAGTTTTGGTGTACAACTATTTCGAAATGTGTTATACTATACGGTATGAATAACAGCGAAGGAAACAGGTGAAACCATGGCAGCATCTCTCGGGCAGGAATTCTGCACCCTGCGTGATACTTACATTGAAAAGCAATTCGGCCGCCTGAACGATATGCAGCGGCAGGCTGTGTTTACCACGGATGGCCCGCTGCTCATCCTTGCCGGTGCCGGCAGCGGCAAGACCACCGTGCTGGTCAACCGTATCGCCAACCTCATCCGGTTCGGCTCGGCGCACGGCTCCAAAGAAACGCCCCGCCCGGTGACCGAGGAGGACGTCAAAGCCCTGCGCACCGCCATTATGACCGGTACAGATGCCCCCAGCTGGCTGGACGGGATGCTGCGCCAGAACGCGGTGCGCAGCTGGAACGTGATGGCCATTACCTTTACCAACAAGGCAGCAGGGGAGCTGAAAGAGCGTCTGCGCCGGATGCTGGGCGGCGAGGAAGGGGACGAAGTGTTCGCCTCCACCTTCCACTCGGCCTGTGTGCGCATTCTGCGCCGCTGGGCCGAAGAGATCGGCTACCCCCGCAGCTTTACCATCTATGATACAGACGATGCCCAGCGTGTAATGAAAACCGTATATAAAGAGCTGAGCATCGATGATAAATTCCTGCCCATCAAGGCCGCCATCAACCAGATGAGCCGCTGGAAGGATCAGCTGGTCAGCCCGGAGCAGGCACTTGCAGACCACGCCAGAGACGTGAAGAGCACCCAGACCGCCCGCATCTACGCAGCTTACGAGAAAAAGCTGAAAGAGGCCGGTGCGTTCGATTTTGACGACTTGATCTACCAGACCGTGCAGCTGCTGGCTGAACACCCGGACGTGCGGGAGTTCTACCAGAACAAGTACCGCTACCTGCTGGTGGACGAGTATCAGGATACCAGCGTGGCCCAGTTCCGGCTGGTCAGCCTGCTCACCGGCCCGGAAAAGAATATCTGCGTTGTCGGTGACGATGACCAGAGCATCTACCGTTTCCGCGGTGCCACCATTGAGAACATTCTGAACTTTGAGCGCATCTTCCCCGGCACCAAGACCATCCGTCTGGAGCAGAATTACCGTTCCACCTCCAACATCCTGAATGCTGCCAACTGCGTCATCCAGCACAACACCGAGCGCAAGGGCAAGACCCTGTGGACCCGGAACGACGAGGGCGACAAGGTGCAGGTCTATACTGCCGAGAATGAGCAGGACGAAGCCATGCACATTGCGGATGTCATCGGTGAGCACCTGAAAGAGGGCGGGCATCTGGCGGACCATGCGGTGCTCTACCGTATGAATGCCCAGTCGGCCCCCATCGAAAGCTACTTTACCCGCGCGGGCATTCCCCATAAGATCGTGGGCGGCCAGCGCTTCAATGACCGCAAAGAGGTCAAGGACATCCACTCCTATATGTCCATCGTGGCGAACGCCCGGGATGATGTGCGCCTGCGCCGCATCATCAACGAGCCTGCCCGGAAGATCGGCAATACCACTGTTGACGTGATCGCTGACCTTGCCGCCCAGCAGGGGATCAGTATGCTGGAAGTCATCTCCCATGCGGATGCATACGCCAAGCTCAGCCGTGCCATTATGCCGCTGCTGAAATTCTGGCAGATCTACGAAAAACTGCAGGAATCGCTGGAAACCAGGACACTGGACGAATTTGCCCAGGATGTCATTGAGGTGACCGGCTACAAGGCCATGCTGGAAGCCGATGCGGCCAAGGGCCACGAGGATGCGGCAGACCGCCTGCAGAACCTGGGCCAGCTGGTCAACAACGTCAAAAACTACTGCGACCAGCACGGCGAGGATGCTTCACTGGAAGGCTACCTGGAGGATATCGCCCTCATCAGCGACATTGACAGCTACAACGAGAGCGCTGACCAGGTGGTCCTGATGACCATCCACTCTGCAAAGGGTCTGGAATTCCCCTATGTGTTCCTCATTGGCATGGAGGAGGGGGTGTTCCCCAGCGAGATGAGCAAATACTCCGAGGCAGATCTGGAGGAAGAGCGCCGTCTGGCCTATGTCGGCATCACCCGCGCCAAGAAGGAGCTGTATATCTCCAACAGCGTCTCCCGGATGCTCTACGGCCGCACCCAGCGCAACGAACCCAGCCGCTTTCTGCGCGAGATCGAGCCGGAGTATATAGAAGAGACCCGCAGCCCGGCGTTGGAACGCCGTTCTTCCATGGGCTGGGGTTCCAGTTACAGTGATACCGTTCCCGGCGGGGCCTCGGGCTACTCCGGCGCGTCCGGCTGGGGCCGCAATTCCAGCAGCTTCGGCGGCCGCACCGGCGGCAGCTACCTCAACCGGGAATACAATGCCTCTGAGCGCGGCGGTTTCGGCTCCGGTTATGCAGGCCGTGGCAGCAGTGCTTCCGGGTTTGGCAGCGGAAGCAGCGCCCCGCGCACGTCCGGCTCCTCCGGTTTTGGTGTGGGCTATGGCCGCCCCGCGGCCCCCAAGGCAGCGTCCAAACCCGTGAGCTTTCCGGGGAGCCCGGCAGCTTCCCGCCCGGCATCCACCGGCCCAAAGCATTACGAGGTGGGCGACATTGTGGAGCACAAGGTCTTTGGCCGGGGCAGGGTGCTGGCGGTCAAGGCCGCTGCCGGAGACCAGATCGTGGAGATCAACTTTGAAAAGGTCGGCGTGAAGAAAACCATGGCGAATTTTGCGCCGCTGACGAAAATTACGGAGGAATGAGAAAACTATGATGACCGTTCGATTGATCGCACATACCCCGGAACCGGAAAAGGTGGTGGCGGCAGCGGCCAAGCTCTGCTACTCCGATGCCCATATCACCGACCTGCTGGACGGCCTGACCGAGGAGAAAACGGCCAAGTTCCTGACCATGCTCAGCGATCTGGGCCATGCCAGCCCCATTGAACATGCCAGCTTCACCTTTGGCATTGAGGGTGTGAGCCGCACCCTGCTGGCCCAGATCACCCGGCACCGTATCGCATCCTTCAGTGTCCAGAGCCAGCGGTATGTCCGGCTGGACGACTTCCACTATGTCATCCCGCCGGAGATCGAGGCCATCCCTGAGGCAAAGGCAGCATTTCTTGAGAGCATGGATGAGGATGCGAAGCGCTACCTGGACCTTGCAAAAAAGCTGGAGGACGGCCACACTGCCCGCCTGATGGCAGAGGGGATGCCCGAAAAGCAGGCCCGCGCCAAGGCCTCCAAACAGGCCAACGAGGATGCCCGTTTTGTGCTGCCCAACGCCTGCGAGACGAAGATGGTCGTGACCATGAACGCCCGCAGTCTGCAGAATTTCTTCCATCTGCGCTGCTGCTCCCGTGCCCAGTGGGAGATCCGTCAGCTGGCCGAGGAAATGTTCCGGCTGGTCTACCCGGTGGCACCCCATATCTTTGCCAAGGCCGGCCCGGCCTGCGTCAGCGGCCCCTGCCCCGAGGGCAAGATGTGCTGCGGCAGAACTGCCGAAGTCCGCGCAAAGTATGAGGCCATCAAGCAGGAGGCTGGTGTATGAGCAAAGGCAAGCTGATTGTTCTGGAAGGGCTGGACGGCAGCGGCAAGGGCACGCAGGCCAAGCTGCTGGCAAAGCATCTGACGGTGACGGATCATCTGGTAAGAGAAATCACCTTCCCGGATTATGACAGTGATTCCAGTGCGCTGGTCAAGATGTATCTGGCCGGGCAGTTCGGCGACAAGCCTGACGATGTCAACGCCTACGCGGCATCCAGCTTTTATGCAGTGGACCGCTATGCGGGGTATAAGTCGGACTGGGGCGAGTTCTATGAGGAAGGCGGCATCCTGATCGCTGACCGCTACACCACCTCCAATGCCGTGCACCAGTGCTCGAAGCTCCCGCCGGAGCAGTGGGACACATTCCTGCAGTGGCTCTTTGACTATGAATACCACCTGCTGGGCCTGCCTGCACCGGATAAGGTGATCTATCTGCAGGTTGACCCGGCGGTGAGCCAGCGGCTGATGACTGCCCGCTACCATGGCGACGAGACCAGGAAGGATGTCCATGAAAAGGACACCGAATATCTGGCCCGCAGCCGCCGGGCGGCAGAATACTGTGCCGCACACCTCGGCTGGGATACCGTCCACTGCACGGCAGGGGAGAAGATGCGGAGCATTGAGGATATTCAGGAAGAGGTCAGAACCCTTGCTCTTGCTGTTATTTGAAACAAAAGGAGGCATCCTATATCATGTACCGTTTGATGCAGCCGTCCGATTGGGCGGAGGTGCTGGCCCTGTGGCAGGCCCAGCGCGGCGACACGGAGGAGTTTGTCCGTGGCGCTGTGGAGCGCTTTGCCGGGGTGCAGAATGTCTACGTCGCGGAGGAAAACGACCACATTGAGGCTGTGGCACTGGCTGTGCCGGTGACCCTGCAGGGTCGCCCGGGCAGCTATCTGTTCGGTCTGTGCGGGCAGGGCAGCCTGCTCCTTGCGGGCCTGGTGGATACCCTGTGCGCCCAGCAGAAACTGCGGGGCGCAGGCTTTGTGGTGGCAGTGCCCACCAGCCCGGAACAATCAACGCTGCTGCAGGATAAAGGCTTCCAGAAAGCCTTTGCCCTGCGCTGCCTGCCCCGGGAGGTGGAGCGCAACCTGTGGAGCCAGGCGGAATTCGATTCCGTGACGGCGAAAAAACTCTGCGAGCTGCGGGCAAAATACTGGCCCGACACCGTTCAGCTGCCGCCGGAGCAGATGGGGGAAGTTCTGCGGGACCTGTATTCCCGTGGTGCGACCATCGTTTCCAGTGAGCAGGGCTACGGCATCTATTTCCGCAGGGAGGATACCCTTTACTTTGTGGAGATGATGGCGGAAAATGACCGTGCTGCCGAGGTGCTGATGGAAGCCGCCCGGGAGAAAGAGGTCATTGTGGAAAAGGCTGTCATCACGGTGGGGGCTGCCCAGAATCTGTTCCTGGGCGAGGGAACCCGGCAGGAGTATGGCCTCATCCGCTTTGAAGGAGAACCTTTTGATGTTTCGGAGAGCTACATGCGCCTGATGATGGACTGAAAGGAACGTGGATATGGCAGAGAAACACCAGAAAAAGAAAAAAGGCAGTGCGCTGAAGATCCTGTTGGTCGTGCTGTTGCTGCTGGTACTGACAGTCGGTGCGGCAGGTGTGTTTGCGTATAACGAGATCAACGGCAATGGAGGAAAGCCCGGTGCAGAGGTGACCGTCAGCATCCCCCAGGGCAGCGGCGTTGCTGCCATCGCAAAGGAGCTGAAGGAGGCTGGAGTGATCCGTTCGGCCTATCTGTTCCGCTGGTATGTGGGGCACAAGGGTGCCGCTGGAAAACTGCAGTATGGTGATTTTACGCTGCAAACCGGCGGATATTCCTACGATGGCCTGATCACAGAGTTGTCTGCGTATGCCAAGGCGGATTCGGTGCGTCTGACTTTCCCGGAGGGAACCACTGCCATTGCCATTGCCCGGAAAATGGAGGAAGCCGGTCTGTGTACTGCCGAGGAGTTTCTGGAAGAAGCCAACACCGGAGATTTCAGTGAGTACACCTTCTGGCAGTATGTCCCGGACGATGCCCCCAATCGCTTTATGAAGTGTGAGGGCTACCTCTTTCCGGACACCTATGAGTTTTTGACGGACGATACCGTGCATCATTACGTTGCAACGTTCTATGCACACTTCGATAAGCAGTTTACGGACGAGATGTACAGGGAACTGGAAAAGCAGGAGCTGACCCTGCCCGAGGTCATCACACTGGCCTCTTTTGTGCAGGAGGAAGCGGGCAACGATCAGGATTCCAATGTGGCGCAGGTATTCCGCAACCGTCTGGCCGAGGGTTCGCCTTACCCCAAGCTCCAGAGCAACACCTCCAGCTATGTCCAGAGCGATGAGGACAACAACTACCTCTGGAACTGGGTGGCTCCGTATTATGGCGGCTGGGAGGATATCCCCGAGAACATCCGGAATGCCTACGATACCTACACCTGCACCGGCCTGCCCGCCGGGCCCATCTCAAACCCGGGCCTTGCCTCGATCCAGGCTGCTCTGGCACCTCAGTGTGATGAGGAAGTCAGGGACTGCTATTTCTTTGTTACGGATCTTTCCGGTCACTACTATTACGCCAAGACCTATGCTGAACATCAGGCCAACTGCCGGAAAGCGGCTGAAGTCAATCAGAGTTTGAAGAAGTAAGTCCCTCTCATTCCGCTATGCTGAAAGCTCTCCCAAGGGGCGAGCCAATTGCGGCTCCGGAGTCAGGTTTGCAGAAACCGATCCGGTGAGGCGGTATCGCGTCAGCGATGACAGAGAGGGTGTTAAAAAGAGAGGACGATTTTATGTTACAGATCCCGGAACTGCTGGCCCCGGCAGGCGACTTGGAGCGCCTGCGTTATGCCATCAACTATGGAGCAGACGCTGTTTATTGCAGCCTGCCGGAGTTCGGTATGCGGTCGGCTCCTGCCAATTTTACGCCGGAGCAGCTGGCCGAGGGTGTGATCTACGCTCATGCCCGCGGCCGCAAGGTCTATCTGACCATGAACACGCTGCCCACCAATGAGGAAGCTGACCGCCTGCCCGAAGCCATCAAGGCTGCTGCCACCGCCGGTGTGGATGCCTTTATCGTGGCCGATCTGGGCGTGCTGGAAGCCTGTAAGCAGTTCGCCCCGGAGATCGATGTCCACATGTCCACCCAGACCGGCATCACCAACTGGGCCGCCGCGCGTGCCGCTTACAACATGGGTGCAAAGCGTGTGGTGCTGGCCCGTGAGATGAGCCTGCAGGATATCGCCACCCTGCGCGATAAGACCCCGCCGGAGCTGGAGATCGAGGCGTTTGTCCACGGAGCCATGTGCATGAGCATTTCGGGCCGGTGCCTGCTCTCCAATTACATGGCAGGCCGGGATGCCAACCGGGGCCAGTGCGCTCAGCCCTGCCGCTGGAAGTATTACCTCAGCGAGGAGACCCGCCCGGGCCAGCTGTATGAGATCGGCGAAAATGAGAACGGCAGCTATATCCTCAATGCAAACGATCTGTGCACCGCTCCCTTCATCGACCTCATCTGCAAGGCAGGTGTGGACAGCCTGAAGATCGAGGGCCGCGCCAAGACGTTCTACTATGTCGCCAGCGTCACCGCCGCCTACCGCAAGGCTCTGGATCAGTATCTGGCCGACCCGCTCAACGATAACTTTGAGTTGAGCGATGACGTTCTGGCCGAGCTGACCCGTACCAGCCACCGGCACTACTCCCCGGGCTTCTACTTTGGCCGTGAGCAGGCCCGTCAGGCAACCGACAGCGCTACTTATATCCGTGAGTGGGAGTTTGTGGGCACTGTGGAAAGCTGGGAGAATGGTGTTGCCTCCTGCCAGCAGCGTGGCAAATGGAGCCTTGGGGACACGCTGGAGGTGCTCTGCCCGGATGGGCGCAGCATCCCGCTGCACCCGGAGTGGATCAAAAACGAGGCAGGGGAGAGCGTGGAATCCACCCCCCACGCCATGGAAAAGTACATCATCCCCACCCCGGAGCTGCCCCCCATGAGCCTGCTCCGCCGGAAGGTAGAAGCTCTTGACAAATGATTCCAGAAGCAGTAAAATAATAAAGTCAAAATGAACGATGTCCTCTGGCTCTGGGAGTCAGAGGACAGATGAGGGCTCGTAGCTCAGTTGGGATGAGCGTTCGGTTCGCATCCGAAAGGTCGAGGGTTCGACTCCCTTCGAGTCCATACAGCAGAAAACCGCTCTGTCGTAGCTATACGGCAGGGAGGTTTTCTTGTTTGCAGTTCTATGAGACGGTGAAGATTATTCTGGCTGATCTGGAGCCGGTTCAAAGGTGGAAAATTACTGCTCTTCAAGTCTCAAAAATGCTAAAAATCAAGGTTTCATGCGGGTTAATGCCGTGATACATTCGGTATGACTTTCATTGTCCAAACACAGATCGATATCTTTTTCAACGATGGGCAGTCTGAATTTGATGGATTTGAGCCACTGACCGTTGGGTTGACGCTCCGGATACTTATAATGGGTGTTGTAATTGATCTGATAGTGAGAAGAAGCAAGAAAAGTTATAATATGGTAGAAAAGATTGGACATGTATGTGATCATGACCACTGTGGCTGTGAGACAAGCATATTTAAGTCAGCGTTAAGACATACAATAACTATATTTGCATTTATTGTTGTTATATCTTTTGCACTTAATACTTTAATTCACTTTGTTGGTGAAGAGACTTTGGGAAATCTTATACTTAATAAGCCTGTCATTGGACCGTTGATAGCGGGAATTATAGGTCTTATTCCTAACTGTGCATCATCAGTAGTATTAACACAGCTTTATATTGAAGGCGTACTTGGACTTGGCTCTCTTATGGCAGGACTGCTTGCCGGTTCGGGAGTAGGTATTCTTGTGCTGTTCAGAGAGAACGATGATATGAAGGATAATTTTAGAATTCTTGCGATTCTTTATGTGAGTGGTGTAGCATGGGGAATTATAATTGATGCATTATCAAAGATTATATTGTAAGATTGGCAATTTAACAGATTAATATTAATCTCCGGTTATTGGGAGTGTATCTTTCAGGATACATTTTTGATAATCGGAGATTTTTTTATTGAATTAGAAATAAAACAGTGATAGAATGACTTTTAGAAAGATGCTTTATAAAAGTTTAACATGAGTTGAAAAAGGAGGTAGTGTTTTTGCAGAGTGTATTGGATGCTGGATTTAAGAAATATGGCAGAGTTATTGCTGATATTGATACCAGTGAAATAGTGAAACTTATGGATTCGTATGATATGCCTGAAGATGTTGTATATGTTGCAGGTGATGAAAAGCTTGAAAATACACAGATTCATAAGGTAATGGAAGAGTCACGGATATCGACTTCACGCTGAACTATGTCGTCGCGGTGACGGACGGCAACTC
>OGWV01002165.1_pt1 | contig 12174 bp, 15 predicted proteins | sample 1576081 | NCBI WGS metagenome assembly OGWV01 (sample SAMEA3541541, study PRJEB24748) | human gut metagenome | biome: human gut; feature: human-associated habitat; material: faeces | place: China | collected 2012 | reverse complement strand
GTTGGCCGTCTTGAGCTGGCCTACCAGTAGCACGCTTTGACATGGACAAATATCTGGCTGACCTGATTCTGGCCGACTTTGAGCTGTCCGACGCCACCAGCGAGGATTACATGAACCTGTATGATCCTCACGGCACTACCCTGACCGATTCTTTGGTATCCCAGGTGGAAGGGCAGGAGGGTGTGGAGGCGTCCGGCCGCCTGTACTCGGCCCAGATCGACTGGCAGATGGACGAGGGCACCCTGCAAAATGTGGCGGCCTTCTATACCGAGGACAAACTGGCCGATTGGGAGACTTACGACGCCGCCGGCGCCCAGCAGCTCCGGGATGCGCTGGAGACCGGGGACGGCTCCGCCATCCTGTACGGCCTGGACGGCATCCCGCTGGAGGCCATCACCCTGGAGCAGTATGTGCTGGAAGGCAGCTTTGACGCCGCCGAGTTTGCCAGCGGAACCTATGTGCTGGCGGTGGGTCCCAGCCTGGAACTGGGGATGGAGTACCCGGTGCTGCCGGTGCCATCCGCGGGCAGCACCGTGGAATTGAATGGCCGCGCTTACACAGTTATGGCGGTAGTTTATCCGCTGAATCCGGTGACGCAGCTCCCGGTGCAGCAGGACGCGGGCAACAAATTCAGCCTGAATTTCATTCTTCCTGCGGAAACCTTCCGGGAGCAGTGGCCGGACCCATCGACATAGTACTGGCAATTCCCGAAACCGTTGCGTGTGGCATACTCCATAAGCATCGCCTTTTGAGTGCGGATGCTCAGGCTTTCGCTGTTTGAACCGTCATCTTTTGACAGTCGGCAGTATAAAGCAGTTACTTTTTTGTCCTTTTCCATGTGTACCTCCATAATGGAAAAGAGACCTCATCAATCACATTGTAGCGGATGCTGCGTGATGATGCAAGCCCTTTTCCGCAGTAAAACGTCCAATTAGCCAGCGGCGAGATACGATTCGGCAGTTTTACGAATTTCTTCTTCCACAAGCCGCTGAAAAAGCGTATTCATCGGCACATTGCCGATATAATGGCGTTCCACGATCAGGCGCACGGACTTCGGACTTCTCGGCGCACGTTTGCGTGTGGTGGGCTTCTTCTCAGATTTTTCTTTGTTCAAGGGCAGACCTCCTCATTCATGTGGTGCAAATACGGAAAGGAATGGATGGATTCTATTCGTTTTTCTCTTTTTGTTTTATTACGTTGGTTAGGTGAAAGTTTTCTTTGATACAGTCTTAAAGGCTGCTATACTGCATAGGAAAAATATCTTTTGCAGATGCCATTAAGAATCTGCATCACAGAATCGTGATTTTGGCGGTTCTTGAATCGTGAAAAACGCAGAACTATTCAACATTTGGAATTTTCACAAAGATGTGATTGGGCGAAGAAAACCGCGTTCGTCTGCGCTCAATCAATCCCGCAGCGTCCAATTCCTTAAGCGCACTGGAAACACTGACAGTGCTGCGCCCTAGCTGCTCAGCCAAAGAGCAAATCGTAAAAATGACAAACACGAATCCACGTTCATCTATCCAGAGATTTTTCTGCGAGAGTGTGGCACGGTCGAGTAGCAACACATAAGTCATTTTTGCAGTCTGACTCAGGTCAAGTTCCAAAAGGAAGCGTGGGTATGGGAGAAACGGCGGCAGCGGAGTTTGCGTGGTAAGATATTCTGAAATGTTGATCACCTCCAGCTGAAGCAGAAATCAGGAACAAAGAGTATGTAACGAGAATTGGTGGGTTCCAATTCTCCAGTCGCAGAAAAGCACGAAACAAGTGCTCAACTGCGTTAATAAGTTAAGGTCTCCCATATTGGTCCTCGACTTCCCTAGGAGTGGGGAATCGTCCGGCGGCGGGCTTGCACCGCACCATTGGCATTTCAGCCACCCCGTCTTCGTCATGACCGGGCTGCGAATTACAGAAGTACCTTTTGTGAAGTACCGGACGATTGAACTATTCTGTTTTCAAAGAACGGAGTTTTATAGAAAATCTTCGGAATTTAAGGCTTCCGAAAAATTGTCCCTCTACTTACGAGCCATCGAAAATGGCCCAAAAGTAGCCCGAAAAAGAAATTTGTTGAAAAGTTTTTGGAAAATATAGTTGAAGTGGCTGCTTGATTAAAATAACATTGATCCATGGGCGACCGACGGAGGACGAAACTTTGCAGTAGCGGCAGTGCCTGAAGTTGAAAGTGGTCTTGAAAAAAGATGCCCTACACTTGGTAGGCATCGAGAACGCCTGTTTCATAGCATCGAAGGGAAAATTGTAATTGAGTTGTAATTCTTGAGGCCGAATCTCCACTTTTGAAAAAGTCCGCTCACTTGGTAGCCGACGAAAAAGACCAAAAGACAACCATCTTTTTGAGAATTAACAAAAAGGTCACAAATGACGGACCTTCAAAGAAGCGTTTCTACTATTAACAGAAAAAGCGGCCTAAAATGGGGGGTGTTGACGCTGATTTTTTTGCCTTCATTGAAGGTTGAGAGCGTTCCCTCACTTGGTAGGCATCGAGAAAGGCTCGTTGACAACCTTTATTTTGAAAATTAACAGAAAGTTAACAAAGCAAGATGCGCTGAACAAGAAACAACCGCCGCTCACTCCGGGAAAGAGTGAGCGGCGGTTGCAATTCAAGTTCTTAATTCAAGAAAAATTAGATGGTAACAAAAATATTTGTCAGTGTGGTGACAAATGCTTCATCCTGCTCCTTCGTCCGCTTTGGGCTCCCCTTGGGGTGCTTTCCGGCACGGAGGAGCTTTTTGTTTTCATAACGCCGCAGCATGAGGGCGTCCATATTGTCGGCGGTGTATTCCAAACCGTTCTGATTCAGCACCCGGGCACACTTGGCAAGGCACATACTCGCCAGCCCGTAGTCCTGCGTCACAACCACATCTCCCGACTTTACCCGGTTGACGAGAGCAAAATCCACGCTGTCCGCTCCTTTATCGAACACCAATGTCTGCGCACCTTCACGCTCGATTTGGTGGGCTGTGTCGCACAGGATGATGACCGGAACGACAAACCGCTTTGCAATCTGCAATGTCAGGTCGACCACCGGACAGCCGTCTGCATCGATCAAAATATTCATCGATTTTCCTCCATCACCCACCGAAAGGCTTTCGCCGTGCGCAGGTCGGCATCTTTGAAATGCCCGCCGCTGTTCCATTCAAGCGTGCAGTCTACCCCACGCGCTGTAAGCTGGCTGTGCAGGGTGCGGATGTTATCGCCCACCACAGCCATGACGGCGTTTTTCGTACGCTCTTCCTTGTCACCAAGGCTCAGATAAACGCGCTGTGCCTGTATCAGGTGCCGCTGTTCAAACTCCATCCAGCCCGGAAACCAAACAGAGGGGGATGCGGCGGCGACACCATAGAACAGATCAGTCTGGGTGGACGCCCACAAAGCAAACAGTCCGGCCAGTGAGTAGCCGCCCAGAATGATTTTGACGTTTTCCGGGAGATCAAACTGTTGTTTCAGTGACGGAATGACCTGTTCTGTCAGAAAGCGCAAGGTGTCCGCAGCCTTGCCGCCAAATCCTTGCTTCCCCCACACGGCAGGAGACTTCCACGGAGAAAGTGCATCGTTCCAGCTTTCCACCGGAATGGCCGCAAACAGAAAGTGGTGCGCACTCTGTGCAATAGCGGCAACCTCGCTGTCCATGCTTTGCAGCTCATGTTCACCGGTCATTTGGAGCAGCAGGTATTCTGCATGAGGCTCGCCGTAAATGCGGCAAGGTTTGTTCCCGATTTGCATTATCTGTGCAGTCACTGCGGCATCCTCCCGAAAAAACTTTGATAAGCCCAGTATAGCAACTGAAAAAACATTTTGCAATTCAAAAGGCTTTCATAGCCGTGGCAAGCAGTATCTTCGTACTGTGGAATCCCCTCGTTGGCACAAAGATACTGCCCCTCTTCGCTCAAGTGGGCGATTTCTTTTTCAGGGAGCAGTTCGTTCGCAGCTCACTTCAGCTTGCTCAGGTAGCGGTAGATGGTAGCCTCCGAGGAGCCCAGCTGGGCGGCGACCTCGCTGACGGCGCCCTTCATATAAAAGATGCCCGCATGGTGCAAAGACTCCACGATGCGGATCTTTTCTTCCATGGTCAGCCGGTCGGGCGGCAGCCCGGCGCTGCCGGTCACCTCGGCAATGGCATTCTGTACGGCGTCCGGCAGGGAACTGACAAAGTTCTCCACCCCGATGCCGGTGGAGGAAGGCTCGGTGTGCGCCCCGCAGAGGGCAAGCAGCTCCTGCGCGATGCGGCTGTACTTGCCGGCGTCAAAGTTGATGCAGAGCATCCCGATGAGCTGGCCGTTATCCTTGATGAACATGGTGGAGGAGCGCAGCCGCCCTTTGGCCTGCGACGCGCCCTGATAGCCTGCCACATAGGGCTGCTTTTCGTAGACTTTGCCGTGGATGAACCGCAGGGCCATATTGGACAGCGGTGCGCCCTCGGTGCGGCCGCTGATGTTGTTGTTCACGATGGCTGCGATGGTGCCTTCCTCGCTGGTCAGGTCGTGCAGCACCACTTCATAGTCCGGCCCCAGCGCCTCGCCCAGAAACGAAACGAGTGTCCGGTAGGGTTCCAGCCGTGCATCCATGTATGTCACCACTTTCCACGTTGTTTCATGAGGGAAATGATGAGAATTTATTCTCATCCTGCTGCCTATATCATATCACGTTCGTGTGTTGTTGACAATGAAAAATGGAAAACTCAATGCATTTTCGTGAAAGTGCTTCAAAATATCCGCGAAATTTGTCACAAGTGATAATAATTTCTCATCGAGAGAGAAAATTGTTGATTTTTGCCGCCCACCGCGTTAGGATAGGGTCAGGACAAGGGGCATCAAGGCAAGCGATGCCCCTGCAATTCAGAAAAAGGAGAGAGAATTATGAAACAGGCACTCGCCACTGCACAGGCGCCCGCCGCCATCGGGCCGTATTCGCAGGGCATCGCAGCAGGCCAGACGGTCTACGTCTCCGGCCAGCTCCCCATCGACCCCGCCACCGGGGCCATCCCCGAGGGCATCGCGGCCCAGACCGCACAGTCCCTCAAGAACATCCAGGCCATCCTTGCCGAGCAGGGCATGACTCTGGCCGATGTGGTCAAGACCACGGTCTTTCTGGCCGACATGAACGACTTTGCTGAGATGAACAAAGTCTACGGCGAATACTTCGCCCAGCCCTTCCCCGCACGGAGCGCCGTGCAGGTGGCGAAACTGCCGAAAGGCGCACCGCTGGAGATCGAATGCATCGCCGTGAAGTAACAGAGCATCCTATAAGAGAAAGAGACGGTGCAACACTATGGAACAGAACATGTTCATTCGCATTCTGAACAGTGAGATGGAGCTGGCTACCGGCTGCACCGAGCCGGGCGCTGTGGCGCTGACTGCCGCCGAGGCGGGTCAGGCCCTGCGGAAGGCCGGTGTGGATAAGGCCGAAGAGATCACGGTCAACGCCAGCATCAACATCATCAAGAACGCCATGTCGGCGGGCATCCCCGGCACCGATTACGAGGGCATGGACTATGCCGCCGCCATCGGTGCGCTGGGCGGCGACCCGGTCTATCTGCTGGAAGTCATGAACCACGTCCCCCGCGAGACGGTGGAAGCTGCCGCCGCGCTGGTCAAGGCCGGCAAGGTCAGGGTGAATGTGGCGCAGGTGCCGCAGAAGCTTTACATCGAGGTCATTGCCAAGGGCGGCGGCCATACGGGCCGTGCCATCGTCCGCGACCTGCACACCAACGTCGTGCTGGTGGAGCAGGACGGTGTGGCCACCCTCGACAAGCGGGACACAGACACTGCCGCCGCAGGCGACAGCGATGTGGTCACCCCGGAGCAGATCGCGTCCTTCCTGACCGTCCGCTCCATCTGGGATTACTGCACCAAAGAGCTCGACCCGATGAACGACCCCATCGACATCATCCGCAGTGCCGTGAAGGTGAACTCCGTCATCAGCGATGAGGGCCTTTCCAAGGAGTACGGCCTCGCCATTGGGCGCAACCTCGACCTCAACTGCCGCAAGGGTCTCATGACCCGCGATCTGACCACCAACTCCATGATCGCCGCCGCTGCGGGCGCAGACGCCCGTATGGCAGGCGCTCCGGTGTCGGTGGTGGCAAACTCCGGCAGTGGCAATCAGGGCATCACTGCGACGATGCCCGTCGTGGCTGCTGCCCGCTGGCTGGACATCGACGAGCCCACCATGCTGCGTGCCGTCACCCTGTCGAACCTCATCGCCATCCGCATCAAGTCGAAGTTTGGCCGTCTGAGCAACCTGTGCGGCGCCACCGTCGCCGGGACTGGCGCGGCCTGCGGCATTACATACCTGCTGGGCGGCGGCTACCATGAGATATGCTGCGCGATCCAGAACATGGTGGGCAATGTCACCGGCATGGTGTGCGACGGCGCAAAGGCCGACTGCGCCCTGAAAATTTCCACCTGCGTCAATGCCGCCTGTCAGGCAGCGGCCATGGGTACCCGCGGCGTCCGCGTCCAGAGCACCGACGGCATCGTGGAAGAGAACGTGGAGCGCACGCTGGACAACTTCGCCATCCTCAGCACCCACGGCACCAGCGACAGCGTCATCCTCGACCTGATGCTCAACAAAGAACATACTCCGGACGCCGAATAAGCGTCCTCGCAGCACCCTGGCAAGCCTGCATCCGCATCCTGCAAAAAACACCCTGCGCCCGAAGCGCAGGAGAATTAGGGGTAAATTATTATGAAAAAGCTATTCAATAACCTGCCGTTCCGGCTGCTTCTCGGTATCATCATCGGCGTCATCCTGGGCCAGGTCTTCCCGGAGAGCGTCATGAAGGTGATCGTCACCTTACAGTATATCATGGGCCAGCTCATCACCTTCTGTGTGCCGCTCATCATCATCGGCTTCATCGCCCCGTCCATCACCAAGCTGGGCAAGAACGCTTCCCGCCTGCTGGGCGTGGCGATCGTGATCGCTTACGTTTCCTCTGTCTGCGCAGCCCTCATGAGCGCCGGCGCAGGCTACGCCCTCATCCCGCACCTGTCCATCGACACTGAGGTGGCCGGTCTGCGGACCCTGCCCGACGTCGTGTTCGAGCTGAACATCCCCCAGATCATGAGCGTCATGAGCGCCCTCGTGCTCAGCGTTCTGGTGGGTCTGGCCGCTACCTGGACCAACAGCAAGCTCACCTGTGATTTCCTCGGCGAGTTCCAGAACATCGTGCTGGACATCGTCGGCAAGATCATCATCCCCATGCTGCCCTTCTATATCGCCGCTACCTTCTGCAACCTGAGCTATGAGGGCATGATCACCCACCAGCTGCCCGCCTTCATCCAGATCATCCTCATCGTCATGGCAGGCCACTATATCTGGCTGGCTGTCCTGTATCTGCTGGCCGGCGCATACTCCGGCAAGAACCCCTGGGAAGTCCTCCGCCACTACGGCCCCGCTTACCTGACCGCTGTCGGCACCATGTCCAGCGCCGCCACCCTGGCAGTCGCTCTGGACTGCGCCCGCAAGAGCAAGGTCCTGCGCAAGGATATGGTCAGCTTCGGCATCCCCCTGTTCGCCAACATCCACCTCTGCGGCTCTGTCCTGACTGAGGTCTTCTTCTGCATGACCATCTCCAAGATCCTCTACGGCCACCTGCCCAGCATCGGCACCATGCTCCTCTTCTGCGCCCTGCTCGGCATCTTCGCCATCGGCGCTCCCGGCGTCCCCGGCGGTACCGTCATGGCTTCTCTGGGCCTCATCACCGGCGTTCTGATGTTCGATGACGCCGGCACCGCTCTGATGCTCGCCATCTTCGCCCTGCAGGACAGCTTCGGCACCGCCTGCAACGTCACCGGCGACGGCGCTCTGACCCTGATGCTGACCGGCTACGCCGAGAAGCACGGCATCAAGAACAACGACAACATCCAGAGCCCCGTCCTGTAAAGACTGCTTCAAAGGATCTGAGCGCATTTCCCTGAAAATACCAGAAACCGGGCTGCGTCCCCCATTCTGACCAGCCCGTGATATGCAAAAGGGGCCTCCTGCAAAGGAGGCCCCTTTTGGCGCGTTATAGGGAGACAGGCGGCTTGGGGTCGTTCGTACGGCCCAGAAGATAGTCGGTCGAGGTGTGGTAAATGTCGGCCAGCGCGATGAGAGTGGTGGTGGGCAGGTCGCGCAGGCCCTGCTCATAGCGGTTGTACTGCGGCTGGGGCATATGCAGCAGGGCGGCGAGCTGGCGCTGGGTGAGGTCGTGGTCTTCGCGCATATCGCGGATGCGGCGGTAGTATGCCATAAGATGTCCTCCTGATAACTGAATGAGTATCTTGACAATACCGCAGAAAGATGCTATGCTGGACTTATGATAACCAAATGGCTATCTACAAGCAAAACAAAAACAAACACCGCCGCTTTTGGAAAATCAGCGGCAGGACGTCCGGCTCATGCGTGGGGGAAGGGCCGGAGGGTGTCGCTGACACCGGTGATATAGTTCATATCGACGTCGTAGAATTTCGCCAGCTGGATGAGGCACTCGACCGGGATGCGCACTTTGCCCTTTTCGTAGTCGGAATAGGTGGTCTGGGCGACATGGATGGCCTGCGCGACCTGCGTCTGGTTGAGGTCGTGATCGCTGCGCAGTGCCTTGATGCGTTCTGTGTATAGCATAGGATTCACCTCTTTGTAGAAAGTCTACAAAGGATGGCCCGAATATCTTGATTTTTAACGGATAATCCGTTAAAATAAGAGCCAAGACAGAGACTTGGGCGGAAGGGCTTGAACTACTGACGGAAAGGATGGGCGAGATGAACATATGCTCTGAAGCGGTGATAGATTCAATTCGACAGGGAGTTTCAAATATTCCACCAGAGAGCGGGGGAATATTAGGCGGAAGAAATGACGTGGTTACAAATATCTGCTTGGATAAAGGAATATTGGGTAAACATCCTTGCAGTTATACACCTGATACACGCTTCCTGAATCAGAAAATCAACCAATGGGCTGAAACTGGGATACAGTTTATGGGAATGTTTCATGTGCATTTCGGCGGCACAGAAAGCCTTTCCGAAGGAGATAAAGAATATATCGTTCGCATTATGGAAGTAATGCCGAAAAAAATTGGTTGTCTGTACTTTCCTGTTGTTGTAATGCCGGGGCGTAAGGTGGTGGCATATAAGGCAGTACGCAACAATGAGAAGGTCGTAATAAAAAGAGATTGTATCAAATGTCAAGGAGGAACTTAACATGAAGAACGTGAAAAACAAGAAAATGATGGCTGTTGTTCTGCCGGAGGGATGCTTCTACGGAAATTGCAGTGACTGCGTCTATGCTGACCGGAGTGACTGGAGAGACGGCGAGGTATACTGCCTTTGCGAGAAAGGCTGGACACACGGCTATAATCGCCCGAGTGACCGGAACGGCTGTGCCTACTATGAGGAACGCTGATAACGAAAAAGGGAGAAAGAACTATGACGGTTGCATTGTGCATGTTTGCCCTTTGGGCATGGGGCGGATGGATCTCGTGGAAGGGCATTGAAAACGGAAATGGCTGGATCGGAGTTATCCTTTCCGAGAAAATACGCAAAAGTCTGAACAAAAAAGAAAACTGGTGGAAAAAGGCGCTTCTTTCGGTGGCATTCGGCTATGTTGCAATGGGTGCAAAGGTGATAGAGTGGATCCTTACTTTTGTCATGCGCATGGTGGACGGCTCGCTTTTTAGATGAGCTGCTTTAGAAGGAGACAGTCAAAATGAAAAATATCACGCGACGTGGATTCCTACAGCTTACGGCGGCGACGGCTCTGGTGTGTGCGACAGCACCGCTGACGGGATGCGGGAAGAAAAATAAAAAGGAACTCATTATCGGTACATGGTACCGTCAGGGTTCGGATGACTTGGCGTTCACGATTTATGATGACGGAACCTGCATGATTGATAATGACTACGGAAAAGGAACATGGTCGATTGCGAACGAAGACCAGTTTACGCTTACCGGATTCTATGGGAATAGCGAGATTTTCACGATAATCGCTATCGATAAAAAATCAGTGACCTTTGGCCCGCCGAATGCGGATAAGAATACCGACCAGACAATCGTATTCTGGCATACGGCTGAGGATGCAAAAAAGAATGCTGGGTAAATGAGGAAGGACAGAAAGAGGTGAAATCTATGAGAACCGCTCAGAGACTGGCTGCACTCGGAGTTGTGGCAGCGATTGTTCTTTCGGGATGTTCTAATGGAAAAGACAGTTACTCATCTGCGGAAAAAGAGGAAAGCGGCCAGCCACTTCAGTCGGCTTCGATAAGTGCGAGTTCTAGTGTGGAGTCTGCGGAGCTTGCCGAAAGTGCGAATGCAGGGTATCCAACATTGAAGGAAATAGCGCAAAATTATAATGGTTGTGCGCTTGAATACCCGAATATGGAAGAGCTTTCGGTCGCTTGGCTTTATAACGGCGGCGAAGGTAACTTCTGTCTGTTTGATGTGGACGGAAGAGTTCATCATGTTTTTGAAAGTGGTACTTACATTGCTTCTGGTTTTTATAACGGGATGTGTATGACAAGTACCCGTGTGATGGCAAAAGAGGATGGAACGCTTTTCAGGCCGTCTTATCTATCGAATGATGAAATTATCATCCGGTATGCGAAGGATGACGACGGTACGCTGCTCTGGACAGTAAGAAGAGAGGACTCGATTGAAGGAACAAAGGCAATTATAACCGCTTGGGATACGAACGGTGAAATTCGTTTTCAATGTGATACTACACGTGATGAGTTTTCGAAAATGAATTCTGATACCGTATATAAAGACCTTGCGAATAATGACTACGATTCGATTGGAATCTCACAGGCATTTGCATACTGTGGAGGAAGCGTATATCGCATCCGTAGTGATTTTTATTATGTGTTTATGAACATTGATACCGAAAAATTTTTCTCGGTACGGGAACCCAATGCGTATCTGATACAGGCAGAAGGGAACCTGATGATTCGAACAATGCCGGGGCTGAGAGCACTCGATGATGATTTTAATGAGCTTCCGGAATGGGAGGCCATAAAGTCAAGACGAAGCGAAACGCCAGTATTAAGCGAAGGGCTGATTTATTTGGATGTCAGGAGAGATGCAGGTGATTTTGAGGATTATCCATCGGGGTTTTATGATGTCCATTTGAATCAAGTAATCGACCTGAGCAAATATAATATTCAATCAATTTATGAGGATGAACCCCGGTTTATCAACGGCTATGCAGTCTTACAGATGAAAAATCCAGAGGGTGTTCCATTTTGGGGCGTTATAAAGAGAGACGGAACATGGGCGGCGGAACCGCAAAAAGGTTCAGTCAGATATGTATACCAGACGGCTGAGGGTGTTCTTATTACTACCTGCGAAGAAAATATAGAGCAGTGGTATACATATGACCAAACCGGGACAAAGCTTGATGAATGGGACAGAATAAAATTTGACGGCTCTTATGGATATGCACAGGATAGTTCGTCAGGAAACAGGGGAATCTGTGAAGTCTATAACGGGTATACATATGCTAGTTTGAATAGCCATGTTGCAAAAATCAGCAGTGACGGTTCTTACGAATATCTGTCTTGACGCCCAAGGCAAAAGCTAACAGTGACATTTGGCTGGAAAAGGATTCGTGGCAAGTGAAAATCGGACGAGTAACAAACGGATAGAGAAAGGTGTAAAGTTATGTCCAAGAAGGAGAAGACGATTTTATACGCAATATGTGCCGTTATTGTGTGTGCTGTAGTTGCAGTATGTGTGACTCAGAATACTACCGGCAGCCGCGAAAAAGAGATGAAAAAGCTTCTGGCAAACAACTGGTATCGGCAGTGGTCGGAGAGTGTGAGCTTTACGCTTTACGACGATGGAACGGTTACGATTCCAGGTTCTTACGGTCAAGGAAAATGGTCACTTGTAAATGATGATGTTTTGAAAATCTCGGATTTCTATGGTGAAACTATGACACTGAAAATTGACGACCTCGATGACCAATGGCTTGTGGTCTATGAAATGGAAAACGGACAGCAGAGTGAAGAAAAAATTACATTCTGGAACACAGCGGAAGGCGCACAGACGCTCCGTGCAAAATTTTGAAGTTAGAAGTCGAAACTATGTCAAATGAAATGAATCGTCGTAAATTCCTGAAGCTCACTAGCACCGTGGTGCTGGCGACATCTGTTGCGGGAGCGCTGGGCGGATGTAGTGGTGG
>OGWV01002160.1_pt1 | contig 12195 bp, 7 predicted proteins | sample 1576081 | NCBI WGS metagenome assembly OGWV01 (sample SAMEA3541541, study PRJEB24748) | human gut metagenome | biome: human gut; feature: human-associated habitat; material: faeces | place: China | collected 2012 | reverse complement strand
GCACCAGAGAAAAATACTTGACGCTTTAGGTATAACACGCTAATATTTAAGCTGGTTATCAATTGAAACAGAGGATTTATAAATGTCTAAAAAAAACAATGGGGCAAGTAATGCCTTAGTACAGGGCTCTATACTTGCCGTAGCATCTATAATAAGCAGAATAATAGGACTCATATATCGCATACCGATGCAGCGTATATTGGGCGATATCGGAATCGGCTATTATTCCACAGCCTTTGAAATATACAATGTCATGCTGATTATATCATCATACAGCTTACCGCTTGCCGTATCAAAGATGGTTTCAGCCCAGATGGCAAAAAAGAGGCGGACTGCGACGTATCAGATACTGAAGTGTGCTCTGCTTTTTGCAACCATCAGTGGAACAACAGTTGCACTCATACTGTTTTTCGGTGGCAATTTTTTTGCAACAACGCTTCTTAACACACCATACAGTATTTTTGCCTTAAGAGTACTGGCTCCGGGGCTTTTGGTAGTTGCAGTGCTTGGTGTCATCAGAGGCTTTTTCCAGGGACTGGGTACTATGATGCCGAGTGCCGTCTCACAGATAATAGAGCAGATAGTAAATGCCATAGTCAGTGTATGGGCGGCCTACGTGCTCTACCGTACAGGTACAAGAATTGGTGCAGTACTTGGTGACAAGGAGCACTATGCCGCAGCATATGGTGCAGCCGGTGGTACACTTGGAACAGTGCTTGGCTCTGTAGCAGCACTTTTATTTGTGGTATTTATTTTTGCCATCTATATGAAGGTGTTCAAGAGACAGATGAAAAGAGAACGAAATGTCAGGGTAAGCTCATTTGGCTACACAATGAAGATTCTTGTAATTACGGTTATTCCTGTGCTTTTAAGTACTACTATATACAATATCAGTGGCATCATAGACCAGGGTATATTCAAGCAGGTTGCACTGCTTCAGGGATACACTCAGAATGATATAGACGTATGGTGGGGTGTATACACCGGAAAGTACAAGCTTTTAATCAATGTGCCTATATCCATAGCATCAGCTATGGCAGCATCCTTTGTGCCGGTGCTTACAGGCGCATATCACAGGGACGATATGGAGGCAGTGAGAGGACAGATTAATCTTTCCACACGCTTTATCATGGTTGTCGCATTCCCATGTGCAGTAGGGCTTGCCGTGTTTGGACTGCCAATATTTAATATACTGTTCTCAAGCACCCGTGCAACAAATGCTGAGGCATCACTTATGATGTATGTCGGTGCGGTTGCGGTAGTATTTTACTCGCTTTCCACTCTGTCCAACGGACTGCTGCAGGGCATTGACAGGCTCAAAGTTCCGGTAATCAACGCTGCGATATCTATTGTAGCGCATGTCATAGTGCTCATACTGCTTATGCTCATATTCAGGCTCAATATACATGCAGTTGTGCTTGCCAATACATTTTTTGCATTGCTCATGTGCTTTATGAACAGCATGGCTTTAAAGAAGTACAGCGGCTTTAAGCAGGAAATAAAAAAGACCTTTATCATACCGGCCATCAGCTCGCTCATAATGGGAGTTATTTCGTATATAGTATACTTTATACTTTACAAGGTCTGTCATATTGAGATTATCGCCTTCATTCTTGCTGCAATCATTGCGGTTATCTCATATGCAGTGGCGCTGCTTTTACTCAAGGGACTGACTGAGGATGAGCTTAGACATTTTCCAAAGGGCACACTTATCATAAAAGTGGCAAAAAAATGTCATTTATTATAAAATTGAATAAATAACAAAAATTTACAGATACTGATTTTGAGGTGATAATATGAAAAGCAAAATCAGTATCTGTTTTTTGACTATTGTTGTAATTCTTCTTGCACTTGTTATGATAGAAAAAATCAATACGCAAAGAGCTGCAGACAAGGCTGCGATAATTGCACAAAGCAATGAAAATGATAAAGAAGAAAAAAATGAAAAAGAAAGCCTTCTGACATCAAATGAGGCTAAGAATGCAAAATACTGCATCAAAAATGACTCCGGAATGCTGTCTGTATACAACGGCACTGCAAGTGAAAAATACTTTGACACAGGCGTGTATTTTGAAGAACTGCCCGATGAAGCAAAAAATAAGGTTACAAACGGACTCTACTTTTTTAACGAAACTGATTTGTACGATTTTCTTGAAAGCTATTCAAGTTAATGTTAAAATAAATCAGTTAGGGGAAAGAATATGTACGATGTAATTATAATAGGTGCCGGTGCATCCGGACTGATGGCGGCAGCAGTTGCTGCATCAAAGGGAGCACGCGTGGCACTTTTAGAGCACAAGGATGATATAGGAAAGAAAATACTTGCAACAGGAAACGGCAGATGTAATTTCACAAACACTGATATGTCTGTAAACAAATTCCACGGCAGTAAAGCACTGATTAAAAACGGGTTGTCGCAATTTAATTATGCAGACACAATACGTTTTTTTAAAGAACTTGGAATACCTGCATATGACAATGCAGGCTACATTTATCCAAATTCAAGACAGGCTGCATCTGTTGTGGCAGCCTTTCGAATGGAGCTTATGAGGCTTCATGTGGATGTGAAAACAGGCATTAATATTACTGATATTAAGCCTGCAGATGACCGGACCGGTTACTGCATCCAAACAGACAAGGGCAGCTTTAAGTCTAAAAGGCTTATCATAGCGTGTGGCCTTACGGCTTCCCCGAAGCTTGGAAGTGACGGAAGCCTGTTTCGACAGATAGAAGCTCTCGGACACCATATCCAAAAGCCATTACCCGCGCTTTGCGGCTTTAGCTGTGATGGTCTTAATTTCAAAAAAATCACAGGTGTCAGGTGCGATGCCACTGTCGCTTCCGTGATAGACGGTCAAATGACAGAGCAAAATACAGGGGAGCTGCAGTTAGCTGACTATGGCATCTCAGGCATCCCTGTTTTTCAGATTTCAAGTCTTATGTCAAGAGCCCTCGATAAAGGTCAAAGGGTCAAGGTGATAATTGACTTTTTGCCGACTTTTAGTGATGATGAGCTTAACGGATACATAAAGGACAGAAGCATTACAACGACAGACAACCGCTCGTTAAATGAGATGCTTAACGGACTTTTAAACAATAAGCTTCTTCTTGAGCTGATACACAAATCAGGTGTATCTCCTGACAAAAAGGGAAGGCTGTTGACAGATGATGATTGTAAAAGTCTCACCCGCTCTATAAAGCATACAGCCGTTTCGGTAAAAAAGCCAAGAGGAGTGGAATTTGCACAGGTGTGTACAGGCGGCATATATACAAAGGAAATAGATGTACGTACATTGGAGTCCAAAATCCATCCGGGGCTTTACTTTTGCGGCGAGCTGCTTGATGTGGACGGCATATGCGGTGGCTACAATCTGCAGTGGGCATGGACAAGTGGATATATAGCAGGAGAAATGCAGTAAATGATTAAAATTAACCAGATAAAGCTCCCCGTCACGCACAGTGATGAGGCATTAAAAAAGAAAATAATAAAAATGCTTAAGCTCAATGCCAAGACAGGATTCACATACCGCATATTAAAGAAATCACTTGACGCGCGTAAAAAACCTGAGCTGTTCTATACATATTCAGTTGCTGTAGAGATAGAGGATACAAAAAATAGCGAAGAAACAATTGTAAAAAGAGCAGCCAGTTCATCTGTGCTCATATATAAAGAAAAAGAGTATCGGATACCTGCACACGGTAATACACCGCTTGACAGGCGACCTGTTATTGCAGGGGCAGGACCAGCCGGGCTGTTTTGTGCATATATACTGGCAGAGGCAGGCTTTCGCCCGATAGTTATCGAGCGGGGCAGCCGGGTAGAGAAAAGAACTTGCGATGTCCAAAAATTCTGGGAGAGCGGCATACTTAATCCCAAAAGCAATGTACAGTTTGGTGAGGGCGGTGCCGGAACCTTTTCAGACGGCAAGCTGAACACATCCGTAAAGGATCCTTCGGGCAGGAATCGTCTTGTGCTTGAGACCTTTGTGCGCTTTGGAGCAGATCCGTCCATACTTTATGACAACAAGCCACATATCGGTACTGATGTGCTTTCAGAAGTAATTGTCAACATGCGTGAGTTTTTGGTTGACAAAGGAACGACATTTATATTTGACACCTGTGTGAGCAATCTTGACATAGTTTCCAACAAGCTATTAAGCGTTTACACGGATTCTGACAGTAATAGTGAGATTAAGACAGATGTATGCGTTCTGGCACTCGGACACAGCGCCAGAGATACATTTGATATGCTTTACAACAAAGGCTTTGATATGGAATGCAAGAGCTTTGCAGTCGGCTTTCGCGTGGAGCATCCGCAGCACATGATAGATGAATCACAGTACGGTATTCAGAATAAAATCATACTTCCTCCAAGTCCTTACAAGGTCACATCCAATTTTCCGAATGGCAGAGGAGTCTATTCATTCTGCATGTGTCCGGGAGGATATGTGGTCAATTCATCGTCAACCGAAAATCACACAGTGGTTAACGGTATGAGCTATCATGACAGAAACAGTAAAAATGCGAACAGTGCCATCATAGTATCTGTTTCACCGAAGGATTTCGGAGCAGATGATGCCCTCGCAGGCGTGAGGTTTCAGGAAAAGCTTGAAACAGAAAATTATGAGCGTGGCAATGGTTTAATACCACAGCAGCTTTTCGGAGATTTCTGTGATGACAGATTAACAGCCGCATATGGTGATTTTGACTCTTGTACAAAGGGAAGCACTGTCTTTGCAAAGCTGAATGGACTCATGAACGCTGACATGGAACAGTCGTTTAAGCTTGGAATGGAACATTTTGGTCATCTGATACATGGTTTTGACAGAAAAGATGCAATTTTGTCCGGTATGGAGACACGTACATCTTCTCCGCTTCGCATAAAAAGAGATGAGTCTCTTGAGAGTAACATCTCGGGTGTATACCCTTGTGGTGAAGGCGCAGGCTATGCAGGAGGCATTACATCTGCGGCAATCGACGGCATAAAGGTTGCAGAAGCAATTATTAAAAAATATAAGCCGGATTTTAAATAACATTTATACACATAAAGAGAGGAAATATTCGTGGCAGAAGTATCACCAATGATGCAGCATTATCTGCAGACAAAAGAACAATATAAGGATTGTATTTTATTTTATCGCTTAGGAGACTTCTATGAGATGTTTTTTGACGATGCGATAATGGTTTCAAAGGAGCTTGAGCTTACACTCACAGGCAAAAACTGTGGACTTGAAGAAAGAGCTCCTATGTGTGGAGTACCGTTTCACGCGGCAGACTCATATATCAACAGACTCGTATCAAACGGTCACAAGGTAGCTATCTGTGAGCAGATGGAGGATCCAAAGCAGGCAAAGGGAATCGTAAAGCGAGAGGTAATCCGTGTTGTGACGCCGGGCACAAACACTGATATGGCTTCTTTAGATGAGGCAAAAAACAATTACATAATGTCGATTGTATACACTGAGGACAAATACGGCATAGCGACCTGTGATGTCACAACAGGTGATTTTTTTACGACAGAGGTGGATACAGAAAGAAAGCTGTTAGATGAGGTGAGCAGATTTAATCCATCGGAAATCATATGTAATGAAGCCTTCTACATGAGCGGAATAGATGTTGACGATATGAAAAACAGACTGTCAATTACTGTTTCAGCACTCGACTCATGGTATTTTTCCGATGGTCTTGCAAATGAGACACTGCTTTCACATTTCCATGTACAGACAATAAATGCTTTGGGGCTTGAGGATTATGAGAGTGGAGTCATAGCTGCCGGCGCCCTGTTAAAGTACCTTTATGAGACGCAGATGAACTCGCTCGACAATATACTTGAGCTTCATCCGTACTCAATAGGCAAATATATGATAATAGACAGCTCATCAAGACGTAATTTGGAGCTGGTTGAGACACTTCGAGAAAAGCAAAAGAGAGGCTCACTGCTTTGGGTACTCGACAAGACACGCACGGCTATGGGAGCAAGACTGCTTCGCACCTACGTCGAGCAACCTCTTATCGAAAAGGCAGAGATAATAAAGCGCCAGAAGCTTATCGAAGCACTTAATGCAAACGAAATCACAAGAGATGAAATCAGGGAATACCTTAATCCTATTTATGACCTTGAGCGTCTCATCACAAGAATCACCTACCAGTCAGCCAATCCGCGTGACCTTATTGCCTTCAGGGATTCTTTAAAAATGCTTCCACCAATAAAGCAGCAGCTTTCAGACATACCGTGTGAGCTTACCGATGAGATTAATGAAGAGTTCGATGAGCTTAAGGATATATATGAACTTTTACTTTCATCCATTGAGGATGAGCCGCCTATCTCACAGCGTGACGGAGATATCATAAAAGCTGGCTACAACGAGGAGGTTGACCGTCTTCGAGACGCAAAAACCAAGGGAAAGACATGGCTTGCAGAGCTTGAAGCCGGTGAGCGTGAAAAAACAGGCATCAAAAACTTAAGAATCAAGTATAACAAAGTGTTCGGATATTACCTTGAGGTCACAAACTCCTTCAAGGATATGGTTCCGGATTATTACGTGAGAAAACAGACACTCACCAATGCAGAGCGCTACATAACACCGGAGCTTAAAGAGCTTGAGGATACCATTCTTGGAGCTGAAGACAGGCTCACATCACTTGAGTATGAGCTGTTTCGTGATGTAAGAAAACAGATTTCCTGCAATGTTTCAAGGATTCAGAAAACAGCCAGAGCTATAGCACAGATTGATGTTTTTGCTTCGCTTGCGCTTGTTGCCAGCCAGAATAATTACTGCAAGCCAAAGATAAATGAAAGCGGAATAATAGACATAAAAAACGGACGTCATCCTGTAGTTGAAAAAATGATTACAAATGACATGTTTATAGAAAACGATACATATCTGGATCAGCACAAAAACAGAATCTCAATCATCACAGGGCCAAACATGGCCGGTAAATCCACCTACATGAGACAGACAGCACTTATCGTTCTCATGGCACAGATTGGAAGCTTTGTACCTGCACAAACTGCAAATATCGGCATTGTAGACCGTATCTTCACGCGAGTCGGTGCATCTGACGACCTTGCAAGCGGACAAAGTACATTTATGGTTGAGATGAACGAGGTGGCAAATATACTAAGAAATGCAACCTCAAAATCCCTGCTCATTCTCGATGAGATTGGACGAGGCACGAGTACGTTTGACGGACTAAGCATCGCCTGGGCAGTTGTAGAGCATATAAGTAATCCAAAGCTCCTCGGAGCAAAGACGCTTTTTGCAACCCATTATCACGAGCTCACCGAGCTTGAGGGCAAGCTTGACAGTGTAAATAACTATTGCATCGCTGTAAAGGAAAAGGGCGATGATATAGTTTTCTTAAGAAAAATCGTAAAGGGCGGAGCTGACAGAAGCTACGGCATACAAGTAGCAAAGCTTGCAGGTCTGCCTGATTCAGTCATAGAGCGTGCCAAGGAAATCGCAGAACAGCTTCTTGCAAATGATATCACAGATACTGTAAAAAGCATATCCGTTGACACTGGCCACAAACATAAAAAGGAGCACCTTGACGAGGTTGATATGACACAGATTTCGCTTTTCGACACAGTGAAGGATGATGATATAATTGACGAGCTTCGAAGCATAGACATAGGCAACATGACACCACTTGATGCGTTAAACAAGCTGTATCAGCTTCAGAACAAGGTTAAAAACCGCTGGTAGAAAGGATTAAAATGCCAAATATTGCCATATTAAATCAGGAAACAATAGATAAAATAGCTGCAGGAGAGGTTGTTGAGCGTCCGTGCTCCGTGGTTAAAGAGCTGGTGGAAAATGCCATAGATGCAGGCTCCACAGCCATTACTGTGGAGATAAAGGAGGGCGGAATCTCATTCATCCGTATCACCGACAACGGCTGCGGAATTGAAAGAGACCAGGTTGCAGTTGCATTTTACCGTCACAGCACGAGTAAAATCCGCTCGGCAGAGGATTTACTTACAGTAAAGTCACTCGGCTTCAGAGGTGAGGCGCTGTCAAGTATCTCGGCCGTTGCCCGCGTTGAGCTTATCACAAAAACCTACGATGAGCTCACCGGCACCAGATATGTGATTGAAGGCTCGAAGGAGCTTTCCAACGAGGAAATCGGTGCTCCGAACGGTACTACCTTCATAGTAAAGGATTTGTTTTATAATGTTCCGGCAAGACGCAAGTTTTTAAAGACAGCACAGACAGAGGGCAGCTACATAAGCGATATGGTTGAAAAGCTTGCGCTTTCTCATCCTGATATATCGTTTAAGTTCATAAACAATAACCAGACAAAGCTTCACACCTCCGGAAACGGCAACAGAAAGGATATCATATACCATATATTCGGACGCGAGATATCGTCATCACTGCTTGAGGTGAAGCATGAATGCGAATACTTTAAGGTGGAGGGCTTTATAGGAAAGCCTGTTATCACAAGGGGCAACAGAAATTATGAGAATTATTTCATAAATGGCAGATATGTAAAGAGCAATATATTGTCACGTGCAATAGAGGAGGCCTACAAGAACTTTCTAATGCAGCATCAGTATCCGTTTACAGTGCTTTACTTTACATTTTTCAGCGAGCTGGATGTCAACGTGCATCCGACCAAGATGGAGCTTAGGTTCGACAACAACAACGAGATATATGTCGAATTGTGTGACACAATATATGCAATTCTATCCCACAAGGAGATGATTCCCGAGGTGCCTGTAGACAGTACGCCGGCGCCTAAAAAGATAGTGCATGAGTATAAGGAGCCAATACCGGAGCCGTTTGAGAAGAGGCGTATCAATGAGGTGAGGGCAGCGGAATCAAGGAGCGTGTACGGACAGAGCGTGACGTCAGCAGTAAAAGATTACTCAGCAATAGAACCTGCTGCAAAAGCGCCTGCTGTTAATGAGCAACTCACAGATAACACATCAAAGCTGCAGACTGCTAAAGCATCTGCATCTGCGCTTGTTGCTGGCACCGGCAATTCAGTGGAACCAAAGCCAGAGACTTCCACCGCGTATGAACCTGCACAGGTTGTCACCGGCACCCAGCAGACACTCGGCGATTACGACAAGGTTTTTCTTACAGAAAGCGCCAAGAAGCAGTTTTCCATCATAGGCCAGCTCTTTAAGACCTACTGGCTCATAGAGTTTGAGGACAAGCTGTACATCATAGACCAGCATGCAGCCCATGAGAAGGTGCTGTATGAAAAAACGATGGCGAGACTTGCCAATAAGGATTTTACATCACAGCGCATAAGCCCTCCGATTGTCATGACTCTTGATGCAAAGGAAAGCGAGATGCTTGAGAAATACAGGCCGCAGATAGAACAGTTTGGCTATGAGGTGGAGCATTTTGGCGGCAAGGAATACATGATCAGTGCAATTCCGGATAATTTGTTTAACATAGATATGAAGGATCTGTTTATAGAGATGCTCGATGATTTTTCCAATGCGACAGGCAGACAGACCCCTGACATCATTACTGAAAAGGTTGCATCCATGTCGTGCAAGGCAGCAGTCAAGGGCAATGACAAGCTTACTTTTCCTGAGATAAATGAGCTGATAGATGAGCTTTTGTCACTCGACAATCCTTACAACTGCCCACACGGCAGACCAACCATCATCTCTATGAGCAAATATGAGATAGAAAAGAAATTCAAACGTATCGTATGACAACATACACATTTGGACTGAGGTGCAATATGACACAAAAACCGATGATTGTCCTGACAGGACCGACAGCAGTAGGAAAGACAGCTCTATCGATTGAGCTTGCAAAAAAAATAAATGGTGCTATAATATCCGCGGATTCCATGCAGGTATACAAATACATGGATATAGGCTCTGCGAAGGTTACAGTCGATGAGATGGACGGCATAAAGCACTATCTGATAGATGAGCTTGAGCCATCTGACGAGTTCAATGTATTTATCTTCAAGGATATGGCAAAAAAAGCACTTAATGAGATATACGAAGCAGGAAAGATACCGATAGTTGTCGGCGGCACCGGCTTTTATATCCAGGCACTTTTGTATGACATTGATTTCACAGAGCAGGATGTGGATGAGTCGTACAGAAAAAGCCTTTACGACTTTGCCAACGAGCACGGAAACCATGCACTGCATGAAAAGCTCAAGGATATCGACCCTGCATCCTACGAGAGCATCCATGAGAATAACGTAAAGCGCGTCATCAGGGCAATTGAATACTATCACACCTGCCATGAGCCGATTTCAAAGCACAATGAGACTGAAAGAGCCAAGCAGTCTCCATACAGCTTTGCCTATTTTGTACTGGATGATGTAAGACAAAGACTCTATGAGAGGATAGATAAGAGAGTTGATATCATGGTTTCAAACGGACTTGTCGACGAGGTGAAAAAGCTAAAGGCAATGGGCTGTACAAGCGATATGGTATCCATGAAGGGCATAGGATATAAGGAAATCCTTGCATATCTCGATGGAGAATATTCACTTGATGAGGCTGTGGACAAGGTAAAGCTTGAGTCAAGGCGTTTTGCAAAGAGACAGCTAACCTGGTTTAGAAGAGAAAAAGACACCATATGGATAGAAAAAAACGAATATTCATATGATGATAATAAAATATTAAATAAAATACAAGAAATTTTAGCAGAAAAGAGGATTATAATTTGTTAGATACCAATGAAGCCATTTACAGGCAGTATGAGACACTTGGAATATCAAAGAAGGTTTTGGATTTCGGAACCTCTGTAGAAAAGGAGCTTAAGGAGCGTTTTGACAAAATAGACACAAATGCTGAGTATAATCAGCTTAAGGTCATAGCCGCCATGCAGAAAAACAAGGTGAGCGCAGAGTGCTTCCAGGCATCAAGCGGCTACGGCTACAATGACCTCGGAAGGGATACACTTGAGAGAGTGTACGCAGACTGTTTTGGCGCAGAAGATGCACTTGTAAGGCCTCAGATTACCTGTGGCACACATGCACTTGCACTTGCACTCATGTCAAACCTGCGCCCGGGCGATGAGCTTTTAAGCCCTGTCGGAAAGCCTTACGATACACTTGAAGAGGTAATAGGCATACGCCCTTCAAAGGGCTCACTTGCTGAGTACGGCATCACATATGCGCAGGTTGATTTACTGCCTGACGGTGAGTTTGACTATGACGGAATAAAGAAAGCCATCAATGAAAAAACGAAGCTTGTCACCATCCAGCGCTCTAAGGGCTATGCTACAAGACCTACACTTTCGGTCAAAAGAATAGGCGAGCTCATTGCCTTTGTAAAGAGCATAAAGCCTGATGTGATCTGTATGGTCGATAACTGCTACGGTGAGTTTGTCGAGGATACAGAGCCTATCCAGGTTGGAGCGGACATGATGGTTGGCTCGCTGATAAAAAATCCGGGAGGCGGACTTGCACCAATCGGAGGCTATATTGTCGGCAAAAAGGAATGCGTTGAAAATGCAGCCTACCGCCTTACATCTCCGGGACTTGGCAAGGAGGTTGGAGCCTCACTCGGAGTCATCCAGTCATTTTATCAGGGCTTTTTCCTTGCACCGACAGTCGTAAGCGGAGCATTAAAGGGAGCAATCTATGCCGCAAAAATCTATGAAAAGCTTGGTTTTAAGGTAGTTCCTGACGGTACTGAAAGCCGCCACGATATCATCCAGGCTGTAGAGTTCAATAACCGCGATGCCATGATAGCCTTCTGCGAGGGCATCCAGGCAGCAGCACCTGTGGACAGCTATGTGACACCTGAGCCATGGGCTATGCCGGGCTATGACAGTGATGTCATCATGGCAGCAGGCGCATTTGTGCAGGGCTCATCCATTGAGCTTTCTGCCGATGGCCCTGTGAAGACGCCATATGCGGTTTATTTCCAGGGAGGACTCACATGGTACCATGCAAAGCTTGGAATTTTGATGTCTTTACAAAAACTTTATGAGAGAAATCTTGTTAAGCTTGATTAGGTGTGCTACAATTAACTGAAAACTTTGCTTAAATCCGTTGTCAATCGCCTGGGAGAAGCGAATGGGATTAATGCATAATAACAAAACAATTAAAAATCTGCCGGCTTCAGAGCGACCATATGAGAAATTTTTATCGCTTGGAGCATCAGGCCTGTCAGACGCTGATTTACTTGCCATCATTATAAAGACCGGCACAAGGGACAAGACTGTGATTGATATTGCGCAGGACATACTTTCCGGC
>OGWV01002157.1_pt1 | contig 12204 bp, 8 predicted proteins | sample 1576081 | NCBI WGS metagenome assembly OGWV01 (sample SAMEA3541541, study PRJEB24748) | human gut metagenome | biome: human gut; feature: human-associated habitat; material: faeces | place: China | collected 2012 | reverse complement strand
CATGACGGCGATGCGATCGCCGTCGTTGATGAGCTTACCGTTGGAGACGGTGACACAACCGCCGTATCCTGATGATAAAGCTGGTTTGATAGACTCCCTTTCAAGCTCGGTGAGCTGCCTGGTGCTGCTGGCGGCGCTGAAGCCCGTGATGCGCACAAACTGGGGACGGCTGTTCGTATTCGCCGTCACGCTGTATACCCCGGCCTCCTGGGCGGAAAATACGCTGCGCGTCTACCGCGACAATATCTATCCCTCCCTGGTGCTGCTGGCGCTGGCAGGACTATTGGGCGCATTCACGCGCTTTCGGGAAAAACCGCTGCGCGCGCTGCCTTATTATGTTGCCGCCGGCCTTTCCCTTGCGGCGGCCTGGCTGTGCCACGAGGACAACGCGCTGCTGCTGCCGTTCGTTCTGTGCGCGGCGGCGGTTTATCTTGCTTATCTGTTTCTGGACAAAAGCATTGCGCACAAAAAGAGCCGCCTGGCGCTGCTGCTGGTACCATTAGCGCTGTGGGGCGGCAGCATCGCGGCCTGGTGCGGCATGAACTACAAGTATTATGGCCGTTTTATCATCAGCGATTTCACTTCCAGCGAATTCAATGACGCCATGGGTGCGCTGTCCCGCGCGTATCCGGATGACCAGAAGCGCTACGAGCTCATCCCTTTGTCCACACGCCTTGCATTGTATGAAGTATCCCCCACCTTCGCCAAACTTCAGGATGTGCTGGAGACGCCCGAGATGTACAACGGCTACGGCGACCCGGAAACAGGCGAGCTGAATTCCGGCGGCATCCATTGGGTGCTGCGCAAGGCTGCCTGGACGGCCGGTTACTACGACACAGCCCAGGACGCAGAAAACTTCTGGCGCGCGGTGGCCGACGAGATAAACGCCGCCTGTGATGCAGGGCTTGTCCCCGCCGGGCGCAGACACAGCGGTGTGTTTTCTCCGATCAAGGCGGAATATGTCGCCCCTACCATCGGTAAATTTTTTGACGAGGTCAAGGTGTTCGTTCTCTTCGAGCAGACCGAACCGACCCAGATACTTTCCATCGCCCGGCCCGACCAAACTGAAGAATGGGAGAGTTATCTGCACTGCCAGAGCACCATCGCCGCACAGGCCAACACCGATCTGCCCTACTTTGCGCCTCTCAATCAAATTGCCTACAAGCTGCTGAATCTTGTAACCTGGGTGCAGCGCATCCTGCTTTGGCCCATGCTGCTGCTCACCGTGCTGTGGCTTGTGCGGTATGCGCCCGCTTGCGTACGCGGACTGAAAAAAAAGCAGCCGCCTGCGGACCTTGCGGGCAGCGTGCTGATGCTGGGCTTCTTCCTCACCGGGCTTCTGCGCATGGCTGCTATTGCCTATCTCATGGCCGTGACGCTTTCATTCGACATCTATCTGATGTACCTCTCGGCAGCCTGTGCGCCCATGCTGGCGTTTCTGGCTTACGGCACGGCCAAATGGTTCGAGGGGCACGCCTTGTCCGCTTCCCCGTACAGCCTTAAATAAGAAAGGACGTTCTTCAACATGAAAGACTATATCAAGATCGCCCGTCCGGACCACTGGATCAAAAACCTGTTCATCTTCCCCGGCACGCTGTTCGCGCTGCTGCTGGTAGGCTGGAAGGGCTCCTACGGCGGCCTGGCCGGTATCGCGCTGGTCAGTTTCTTCTGCACCTGCATGATCGCCTCGGCCAACTATGTCATCAACGAATGGCTGGACGCCAGGTTCGACAAGTACCATCCCACCAAGAAAAAACGCCCCGTGGTGCAGAACACCATGAGCGGAAAAATCGTTGCCGCGGAATATGCGGTGCTGGCCGCGGTTGGGCTTGGCGCTTCGCTGCTGGTGAACATCCCGTTCTTTGTATGCGAGCTGTGGTTGCTGGTGATGGGTGTTCTGTACAATGTCAAGCCCTTCCGCACCAAGGATATCGCGTATCTGGACGTACTGTCGGAGTCCATCAACAATGCCATCCGCCTGCTGCTGGGCTGGTTTTTCGTAACGGCGGACTATCTGCCGCCGGTCACCATCGTGCTGGGCTACTGGCTGGGCGGCGCGTTTCTCATGGCCATCAAGCGCTATGCCGAATACCGTATGATCGGTGACAAAAGCACCGCCGCGCTGTACCGCAAATCCTTCGGCCAGTACACCGAACAATCTCTCCTGATCTCCGCGTTCTTCTACGCCATGTGCTCGCTGTTTCTGTGCGGTATCTTCATCATCAAATACAAGATCGAGCTGCTGCTGGTGGTCCCCTTCCTGTGCGGGCTGTTCTGTTTTTACTTTCATCTTGCCTTCAAAAAGGATTCCGCCGTGCAGAAGCCGGAGAAGCTTTACCGGGAGAAAGGGCTGCTGATGTACATGATCATACTGGCCGCCGTATTCATTCTGGCGCTGTTCATCAAGATCCCGGCGCTGGAGGTCTTTCTCGACTCCAAGATCATCGGCTTGTAATGGTGCGCCGCCATGAACGTATACGATTTTGACGACACGATCTTTCGCGGCGACAGCACCCGCGCTTTCTGGGCCTACTGCCTGAAGCGCGCGCCAGGGCTGGCACGCTTTCTGCCCCGGCAGTGCGCCGCCGCCGTGCGCTATGCGCTGGGCCGCACGGCTAAGGAAGCGTTCAAGGAAGCGTTTTTTTCCTTTTTGCAGGGCGTGCCGGACGCGGACGCCTGGGCGGAGGATTTCTGGCGCACGCATGAACGCCGGTTCCGCCCGTGGTATCTGGCCCAAAAGCAGCCAGACGACCTGGTCGTTTCTGCCTCACCGGAATTTCTGCTGGCGCCCGCCTGCCGCAGGCTGGGTATCCGCCCGCCCATCGCCTCCCGTGTAGATGCGCGCACCGGGCGTTACACGGGCCTCAACTGCAAGGGAGCGGAAAAGGTGTCGCGTTTCCGGGAGCAATATCCGGATGCGGAGATCGGGCAGTTTTATTCCGATTCCCGCTCAGACGCGCCGTTGGCGCACCTGGCACGCCGCGCCTTTCTGGTCCGGGGAGATTCTTACACCTCATGGGAGGTGTAATGCTCCGTTCCCGCGCGGCTGCGGCAGATATTTTCAGCACAGCGAGTCAGATGACGGCGCTCTAAACGACCGCTTGCAAGTGCAGCTTCACAGGCGAAAATCGGAACAGCAGTTGATACAGAAGATATGGAACGGCAGATTGCTGTCCTACAAGGGCGGCTAAAGCAAGCCTTTGGAACGAAAAGCCGCTTGGAGCGTCAGATGGATACCTTGGACATCAATGATGCCCACTATGACAGAAAGATTTTGGACTTGCAGCGCCGCTATGATGAGCAGTATGACACCATAGAGGAAATCGAAGTTCAGATTGGCGAATTGCAAAGTCAGATCCGCAGCATCCAGCAGGAGAAGATTTCCGGAGACAATATCTATCGCTTGTTGCTGGCATTTGATGAAGTCTACCATTCCGCAACGGAAGCGGAGCAGAAGGAGTTTATGAAGGCCTTTATCGAGCGAATTGAGATGTTCCCGGAGAAAAGGAAAGACGGAAGCTGGATAAAGAAGATCGTATTCAATTTTCCTGTGCCTGTTGATGGTGAGGAAGTGAAAGAACTTCCCTTGGAAACTGAAACAGCTGTCGAGACAGTATGTTTATTGTCCAAACTTCAAAGCAAGGAACATATCGAGATCGAAGTGAAGATGGACGAGTTGGATTTGACTTCGGCGGAGAGTAAGGCAACCTACGAGGAAATCAAGGCGTATGTTCTGGAACATACCGGACTGAAGGTCAGCTACCTCTATATCGCACAGGTGAAGCAGAAATACGGCATCATTGAGCGTGAGAACTACAATAAACCGAAATCCGAATACGCCAAGCAGCCTCAATGCCCGCCGGAGAAGGAAAAGGCAATTACGGAGGCACTGAAGCACTTCGGGATGATTTTGTAGATGCCTTTTGAAAGAAATTGCAGGTGGCGGTCGGTACCAAATGATCTTTCGCTAACAAGTTGTCTAAAGGTTAAACTGTCAGTATAAGAATGCTAACGAAGGTGCGTAAAACACGGAACTGCGATATTGGGAATATCCGAAAGCTGATTTTTCCCAAGAAGGCATCGTTGAATAAGAGGTGGATGGTATGGCGGCAAAAAAGAAAAACATAATTAGCAAGGCTAGCCCTCACACAATAAAAAAATTTGATCTGATAGAAGAGTACATCAAATCGTGGGCACAGAAGTTGCTGCTGACTGAGTCTTGCAATGGGCTGATCTTTATAGACTGTATGTGCAACAGTGGTGTATACACCGACGATGCCGGGCAATTGGTGAAAGGTACAGCAGTACGCGTCTCAGAAGCACTTAGGGAAGCATCAAGAAGCTATACGGAGAAAAATATACACATTTACTTGAATGACAAGGATAAAGCGCGCGTAGATGAGCTAAAAAAGCATCTTCCACAGGATGAGCGCAATTTTAAGATTGTCACCTCTTGCGGTGATGCGCACGAGCTACTCCGAACTATCGGACCACAGTTATATGGAACTGGGCACCTGCATTATTTCCTGCTCTACGATCCGTATGATGCGACTATTGACTGGGAAGCACTTCTACCGTTTTTCCGTAACTGGGGTGAAGTTATGATTAATCACATGGTTTCAGATCCGGTGCGGGCGATCACAAGCGCCAAGAAGAAAACGACAAAGGCAAAGTACGAGAACACTTATCTGGAAGACTTTGAGAAACTGGTGCCTTACGGAAGTGACAAGAAGGCCTATGAGGCTAGAGTGGAAGAAATCATAAATTCACTGAAAGGAGCTCGCAGGTACTACGTATCGGCATTTCCGTTCTATAACACGCAGAACTCGCTCGTCTACAATTTGATTCATTGCACGAGCAACAAGGAGGGATTTAAGCTCTACAAGAAGAGTGCTTGGAAGGTATTTGGCGCACAGTCCTCTACCAAGCACTCGGTTGAGAACAGGCAGTTGTCATTTAACCTTTTCGGTGAGATTGCTGAAGAGGAAAGCTGCTTGCATGTTATCGATATAGCGAAATACCTGCAGCGCAGCTTTAGAGGCCGAAAGCAGGTGCCGCTGGATGAGATGTGGGAACTTCTGGATAACCACCTGATTTTCCCGTCAGAGGGATTTCGCAATGAGGTAAAGAGCGATCTGACCGATTTCTTTGGCGCGAAGATTGAGCAGATTGTGAATCCTGATACAGGAAAGAAGGAAACGGTGATCTCTTTCTCTTCTTGAGATTGAGTTTCAAATAGATGAGGTGATTGGAATTTATGGCAACGTCGCAGAAATTTGGTGGCAATTGGACTGAGAAGAAGTTGAATATCTTCACCAGCTACCTGGACGCATACCTGATTGCACTGCAAAATCAGAAGTTTAAGAAGATTTATATAGATGCCTTTGCTGGAACCGGTGAGATCGAGACCAGTGACGGCGGGCAGTTTCTTGTGGGCTCTGCTAAGCGTGCACTGGCGTCTGAAAAGAAGTTCGATCATTACTATTTCATAGAAGCGGACTCTCAGAAGGCAGGAGAACTTCAGAATATGATAAACTCCGAGTTTCCACAGATGAGGGGAATTGTTACAATTTACTGCGGCGATGCGAATGATAAGCTCGCGGAGATTATTAGCAACGTAGACTGGAGATATAACAGAGGATTGCTGTTCTTAGATCCATATGCGACGCAGGTAAATTGGGCTACGCTTGAAAATGTAGCACAGACGAAATCGATAGACGTATGGTACCTGTTTCCGTTCTCTGCACTTGAACGTATGCTGCCGAAAAACGGAAAGTACGATAAATGGGAGGATTGCATAGATCGATTGCTTGGAGATGCCGGATGGAGGAAGGAATTCTATAAGAAAGATCCTCAGATGACGCTTTTTGACTTGTTCCCGGAGCCCGGACAGAGCGATGGCGAACGGATGGTTAAGGACGCAAATCCAGATTACATAAAGGAGTATATCCTCTCTCGACTTGGGACAATCTTTCCATGTGTGTCAAAGCATGCGCGGATTTTCAGGAACAGCAGGAACTCGCCGATGTTCCTATTCTGCCTTGCCATTGCGAGTGAGAGTCCGAAAGCGCAGGGACTTGCACTGCGGATGGCAGACTACATATTAAAGAACAAGTAGGCGGAGGATGAAAGCACCTTGAAGACGATAAAACGAAAATCCATGCTTTATCAAACAGGGGTAGAGTATGGTGACTACACAATGAATCACGTGCAGGGGTGTGCACATGGGTGCAAATATCCATGTTATGCATTCCTGATGAAGAAGCGCTTCGGGCAAATTAAGGATTACGAGAGCTGGCTTGAGCCAGTGCTTGTATCAAACACGCTTGAATTGCTGGATAAAGAGATACCGAGGCTCAGAGATAAGATTCAGTCTGTGCAGCTTTGCTTTACCACAGATCCGTTCATGGAAGGATATCCAGAGGTGTCCCAGATGAGCATTGCGGCTATCCGAAAACTGAACGAGGCCGGTATCAAATGCACTACATTGACGAAGGGATTGCTTCCCATAGAATTGTCGGAACTTTCTCCGGAAAATGAATATGGGATCACGTTGATAACGCTGGATGAAGCATACCGGGAACAGATGGAACCGGGAGCTGTTCCCTGTGCAGACCGACTGGCAGCGCTGAGAGCGCTTCACGAAGTTGGTTGCAAGACGTGGGTGAGCATAGAACCGTATCCAACACCGAACATGATAGAGCAGAATTTAAGCGAAATCTTGGAAGCTGTAGCATTTACCGACAGGATCATCTTCGGCAGAACGAATTACAGCAAAACGGCAAATGCCTATGAAGGACAAAGGCACTTTTACAATGAATGCGCAGCAGAGGTGACGGCTTTCTGTCAAGAGCGCGGCATTGATTATCACATAAAGGAAAAGACGATCACAGAAGAATGAGGTGGAAACAGTGGCGTTATTACAAGACTTGATCCGGCAGATCAACGATCCAACACTCAGGGATAGGATTTTGCAGGAAACAGATAAACTAATGAAACAAAAAAAGTTCGGGCTTGTGTTTGAAGAGCATCTGCCGGAGTGCACGCCGCTTTATGACGTGCCAATTCGTGTCGGCTCCAAGGTCGCGCTGAAGACCGGATATGTGAGCGACATCTATACTGTCGTAAAGATGGACGGTGATGAGGTACTCTGCGACCGCCGCGAGACACACGAGCAGAAGACCTTCAAGCTGGATGATCTTGTAGTAGTGGCTGAGTTTGGTGAGCCGATTTACCCGACACTTAAACCTTTGGATACCGTGGAGAACGCTCCGGATAGCGGTCTTTGGCATACGCTGATTGAGGCGGACAACTACCACGCGCTCCAGCTGCTGGAATACCTGTACGCAGAGAAGGTGGACTGCATCTATATCGATCCACCATACAACACCGGAGCAAAGGACTGGAAGTACAACAACGATTATGTTGACAGCTCTGATGCTTACCGCCACAGCAAGTGGCTCTCCATGATGGAGAAGCGCCTGAAAATTGCGAAAAAACTTCTGAATCCGAATGATTCCGTCCTTATTGTTACCATTGATGAAAAGGAGTACCTACATTTGGGCTGCTTGCTTGAGGAAATCTTTCCAGAAGCACGAATGCAAATGATCACATCACGGATTAACAAGAAGGCATCCACCAGAGTTGGGCAGTTTGCCAGATGTGATGAATACTTATTCTTATTACAGTTTGGAAGCATGAGTATACAGAAGTCTAAATATTCCATGCTGGATGTCACGGATAATAGTAATCCGGATGCCAAGGAATCAAAAACAGATACTATTTGGAATAGTATGTTGCGTCGGGGTTCGAGTGGATCTTCACGTAGAGAATCACCAAACCTGTTTTATCCAGTCTGGATTGACGCGAAAAAGAAGAAGATTGAATTTGTAGGAGAACCGCTTCCACTTGATGTGGATAGACATGATGTGGAAAAAAAGCCGCCTGCACCGGGATTAAAAGCAGTGTGGCCAATTAGAACTGATAACAGCGAAGGGAGGTGGCAGCTTGGCCATGAAACCTTACGAGCCTATTTGAACCAGGGCATCGCAAAATTAGGTGCATATAACAGGAGCAGAGATCAGTGGGCTGTTGTATTCCTGAAAAAGAAACAAAAAGAACAGTTGCGTGATGGAATCCTCATTGCGACAGGAAAGGATTCTGACGGTTCTCTAATTTTAGAATGGAATGAGGATGCTGAACAGGATAGAGAACCAAAAACAATGTGGGTACGCGACTGGCACGATGCCAGTACATACGGAACGAATCTTATAGATAAGATTATTCCTAAAAGGAACTTTCCGTTTCCTAAGTCTCTATATGCTGTTGAGGATACGCTGCGTTTTTACGTTGGAAGCAAGAAAGACGCCCTTATAGTAGACTTTTTCTCAGGATCAGGAACAACTTTACATGCTGTCAACCTTCTGAATACTGAGGATGGCGGACGTCGTAGATGCGTTATGGTTACTAATAATGAGGTTTCTGAGGCGGAAATCAAATCCCTAACAAAGAAAGGTTTGCATCCGGGAGATGAAGAGTGGGAAAGTTTTGGCATTGCTCGGTATATTACATGGCCTCGCACTGTTTGCGCAATTGAAGGACATGACACGAATGGCGTACCGTTAAAAGGAGATTATCTCGGTGTTGACAGGCCTATGTCGGCTGGCTTTCCAGCAAACGCGGCATTCTTCAAACTGAGCTTCCTCGACAAAACCTCCGTTGCTCTCGGTAGGCAGTTCCGTGAACTGCTTCCGGTGCTCTGGATGAAGGGCGGCGCCATTGGTAAGTGCCCAGCTCTTGAAAATGATAATCTCCCGAACATGCTGATCTTGCCGCAAAACAAAATGGCTGTTCTGGTAGATGAAATATATTATTCAGAGTTCGATGCCGAATTGAGCCAGCATCCAGAAATCCAGACAGTATTCATTATAACGGATTCAGAGACAGCATACCGGTCGATGATCCGTGCCTACGATGGCAAAGACTGCTATCAACTTTACAGAGACTATCTGGATAATTTCAGGATCAATACAGGGAGGTAACCATGAGAGTAGAATTATTCCCTTTTCAGAAAAGAGCGCTTGCTGATATCCGTATGAAGACTGCGGAGGCAATGGGTAGCTATCACAGAACACATGCGCCGCAGGTGGTTTCCTTTACTGCTCCAACCGGAGCCGGAAAGACCATCATTATGTCCGCGCTGATTGAGGCTATCCTTTTCGGTGATGAACAGTATATGGAGCAGCAGGATGCAATCATCGTCTGGCTTTCGGATTCGCCTCAGCTGAACGAGCAGTCAAAGCAAAAGATCGACTCCAAGGCTGATAAGATCAAGTTGTCGCAGTGCGTTACAGTTTCCGAGGAATCCTTTGATAAAGAGGTATTTGAGGACGGTCATGTTTATTTTCTGAATACGCAGAAGCTGTCGGTTACCTCCAAGCTAACGAAAAATGGCGATGGCAGGACTTATACAATTTGGCAGACGCTTGCAAATACTGTTCGGGAAAAGAGCGACAGGCTGTACTTTATCATAGATGAAGCACACCGCGGCATGCAGGGACGTGAGGCCAGCAAGGCCACGACAATCATGCAGAAATTTATCAAGGGTAGCGATGAGGATCATATTCCGCCGATGCCAGTGGTGATTGGTATGTCAGCGACGACTCAACGGTTCAATGCTCTGGTCGAGGGCACATCCTCAACCATACATAAGTCCATTGTCACAGCGGATGAAGTGCGAGCGTCCGGACTTTTGAAAGACCGCATTGTCATCACTTACCCAGAGGCCAGTGCGGTCAACAACGATATGGCTATCCTGCAGGCGGCAGCAGACGACTGGAAGGAAAAGTGGGAACATTGGACGCAGTATTGTTTTGAGCAGCATTACGCCTATGTGAATCCAATTCTGATCATCCAGGTGCTAAATGGAACCGGGGGCAAGCTGACCGATACCAATCTGGATGATTGCATCGCAAAGATCGAGGAGCGGACAGGATTCAAGCTGGAAAACGGTCAGGTAGTCCACACCTTCGGAGGAACAACTGCCTCCCTTACGGTAAACGGGTTTGAAGTACGTTATGAGGAACCTTCTCGTATCGCAGATGACCGAAATATCCGTGTTGTGTTCTTTAAAGAAAATCTGTCTACAGGATGGGATTGCCCAAGGGCAGAGACCATGATGTCCTTCAAACACGCGAATGACGCTACCTATATTGCCCAACTCCTTGGACGCATGGTCAGAACTCCGATGCAGATGCATATTCAGGTCGATGATGTCCTGAATGATGTGCATCTGTATTTACCGTATTTTAACGAGGAAACGGTCAAAGATGTCGTGGAGGCATTGCAGAGCACTGAGGGTGGAGATATTCCGACAGACATATATGGCGAGTCACTATCTGGAAAACGCTTCGAGACACTAACTGTTAAACCGAAGAAGAAAATGCAAATGTCAATTCCGGGACAGATGACTTTGGAGGTGTTTGCAAATCAAGGTACCGAGGCGCCAGCTTTGGTATCCATAACGGATACACAGGGTGCACCTACTCCGGTACAGCAGCAGACACAGATCCCGGATGTAGCAGAAGTGACACCCGCACAGCCTACAAATGCCTTCCAGCAAATGAGCGCCGATAGCACACAGACCGTTCAGACGGATGTTAAACCGACAGCAGATGCTCAGCCGAGCGCAGTTACTGCACCCGAAACTATGGCTCCAGATAGCCAGCAGGAAGAAGTAGAGGATTTATTTGACCGTGAAGCGGTTATGAAATTTATCAATGATGCCGGTCTGCTTTCTTATAATGTCAGAGCGCTCCGGATTAACGATTACCTCAAATCGCTATATCGGATGGCACACCTGCTTAGTATGTCCAAGCTGCACCGTGAGGCAATCAGAGAGGTGCAGAATGAGATTGTCCAGATAATTCGTGATTATGTGGAAGATCTGAAAGCTGCGGGCAAGTACGATGATCTTGTGCAGCAGATAAAACAGTTCAAGCTGGCCACGCAGATTTTTGATGCGTTCGGCGAGACTGTGGACAACTATTCTGTTCATGATATGTTTACGACGACCGATACAGATATTGAACGTCAGTTCCAGATTGCCGATGTGAAGTTGGGACGTGAAGGCATTGGCATGGCATATGGCAATAAGTATGGCGACCTCAGTGACCTCACGGCTTTTAAGATAGACGTCATTCTTTTTGTTGCTGACGAGAACTGCATGAACAGACTTCATACCTATGCGGAAAACCGGTTCCACGGACTGAATGATGATTATCGCAGATATATTGCCACTATCAACTCAGAGAAAATCCGCAGAGATTACGACAGCATCGTCTCTGATGGTGATGTGGTCAGCAAGCATAACTTCCGCCTTCCAGAGACAATACAGGTTCCACATGAGGCTGGTGGCAAAGAATACCGTGATCACTTGTTCGTTAGTGATACCACGGGAACAGCGAAACTGAAGCTAAACGGCTGGGAGGCTGATCTGATTGCAGAGGAAGAAAAGCGGCAGGATTTTGTCTGCTGGATTCGCAATCCTTCCAGAGCGTCATGGGCACTGTGCATTCCCTATGAAATCAACGGAGAGATTAAACCAACTTATCCCGATTTTATCATAGTGCGTGAAGATGAGCGCCTTGGCTATGTGATCGATATCCTTGAGCCACACAGTGCAGACTTTAAGGACAATCTTGGAAAGGCTAAAGGTTTTGCAGAATACGCAAGACAGAATCCGGGTGTCGGTAGAATCCAGCTTATCCGTATGGGTAAGGATGCAGCGGGAAGAAATCAGTTCAGACGACTAGATATGTATAAAACAGCAATCCGTGAAAAGGTTTCTTGTGCGATAAACACAGATGAGCTAGATCATATCTTCGATACAGATGGTGTCATCGAGTAAGAATCATAATATCTAGGTATTTTCACAACATCTGGAACTTCGATACTTTTGAAGCAAAGTTGGATAATAACAAACAAAACCTTCCACAGAATTCATCTCCCCACTGGATGAAATCTGTGGAAGGTTTTGTTTTAGGAGGCTATGAATGTGCAAGCTGTGATATAGTTGCATCTTCATAGGCGACTAAAACAAGTGGAGTGCAGAGGGGAGCAATCTCCTTTGACGCTGGGTTTCCAATAGGGGCTTGCATTTTCAGAAGATTTATTAAATTTGTTTTCTCCTGTGAATTTAGCACT
>OGWV01002149.1_pt1 | contig 12228 bp, 6 predicted proteins | sample 1576081 | NCBI WGS metagenome assembly OGWV01 (sample SAMEA3541541, study PRJEB24748) | human gut metagenome | biome: human gut; feature: human-associated habitat; material: faeces | place: China | collected 2012 | reverse complement strand
TACAACTGTGCTTGTAATCAAAGATGAAGTTCGTCGTTCCATCAATCGGATCTATAATGAAACAATAGCCATCTCCAAGTTCCTGCTGCATCCCGTCTTCCTCTGCAAGAAATGTCGCTTCCGGTATGAGTTGACGCAGATTCTGAATCAGATAAAACTGAATCTCCTTGTCATGCTTTGTCACAAAGTTTGCAGTTCCTTCTTTATCAAAAACTGTCAGTTCCTCGTCCTGTGCCTGAAGCATCAGTTCCCCTGCCAGTGTCACTATCTTTATAATCTCATCGTATAACATGTTGGTTGTAGTCCTTTCCTGTTTATTCATCCAATCTTACAGATTCCATTTTTCTATACTGCTGATTCTGCTAATACTTCTTTGTCTTTCTATCTTACCATGATTTTCTACATTAATCTATATAGAACAAAGAATGTGCTCGGCACATTCTTGCGCCTGCGGCGTTGCTGAGCGCCAGTGACGCTCGTCCAGCAACGACCGAAGTGAAACGTAGACGCTTGCGACGCCTACCTTGTACGCCGTAGTGCGCATCCTAAGCGGAGCGTTTTTTTATATGTTAGGAAAGAACTTTCCTAACATATAAAAAAACATCTGCAACCGGCCAATTCAGGCTGTGCAGATGCTTTTTCGTATTTTCATCCTCTATTTCATTGCGTCTTTAATTGCTGTCAGAAGCTCATCATAAGTCTCATATGCCGGCAATTCCGGGTGATCTGCCTTGATCTGCTCTGTACTGCGGAATAAGAATCCTGCCTTACTTGCCTGGATCATGCCAAGGTCATTGTAGGAATCTCCGCTTGCAATTGTGTCAAATCCGATAGACTGCAGTGCTTTCACAGTACTTAACTTAGACTGCTCTACACGCATCTTAAATCCTGTGATCTCACCGTTCTCAGCTACTTCCAGACTGTTACAGAACAGTGTCGGCCATCCGAGTTTCTCCATCAGTGGTGTAGCAAACTGTGTGAATGTATCACTGATCAGGATCACCTGGCTGAATGTACGAAGCTCATCTAAGAACTCTCTCGCTCCCGGAAGCGGATCGATCTTTGCGATCGTCTCCTGAATCTCCTTCAGTCCGAGACCATGCTCTTTCAGAATTCCAAGTCTCCAGTTCATCAGCTTATCATAATCTGGTTCATCTCTTGTCGTCTTCTTAAGCTCCGGGATTCCGCTTGCCTCTGCAAATGCAATCCAAATCTCTGGTACTAATACTCCTTCTACATCAAGACATGTTATATACATCGTAATATTCCTCCATCTGCTTCGTTCTTTATTCGCTTTATTACTTTACTGTAATGTATTGATTTTAACACATATGCTGTATATTTACTAGATGCATTTTCATTAATAGCGGTATCGAAAAGCATTATAAAAACATTACTCTTCGTTATTGTTCATACTACGTGAAATCAGCAACGCTGTACGCACCCACAGAAAAAGGAGATCGAAATCTCCGATCTCCTCCTAATGTCTTTGTCTTATCTCCTATTTCAAGAATATCAACTGCATCCTTGTGGCTATTACTCCATAATAGGTTTCAGTGCTTCTGCAAGCTTCTCTTTCTCAGCTTCTGCCTCTGCAAGATCTTTACCAAGTGTTGTGTAGTAGATCTTGATCTTCGGCTCTGTTCCGGATGGACGAACGATTACTGTCTCGTTGTTCTCCAGTTTGTAAACAAGTACGTTAGCTTTCGGAAGTCCTGTCTCTTCTGTCTTCTCGTAGTCGATCACGCTGGCTACTTTGTATCCTGCGATCTCTTCCAGAGGATTCTTACGAAGGTCTTCCATGATTCCTGACATCTTATCCATTCCGCTAAGTCCCGGGAATTCAAAGCTGTCGATCTTGTTGAGATAACGTCCGTACTGTGCGTAGATCTCTTCCAGTCTCTGTTTCAGTGAGCTTCCAATGCTTCTGTAGTAAGCGGCCATCTCACAGATCAGCATAGATCCGATGATCGCATCTTTATCACGTACATAAGGTCCTGCAAGGTATCCGTAGCTCTCTTCAAATCCGAAGATAAAACGGTCAACTTCTCCTGCTGCCTCGAGGTTCGCAATCTGATCTCCAATCCATTTGAATCCTGTCAGTACGTTGCGAAGTTCTACTCCGTAATGCTCTGCAACTGCGTCTGCAAGTGGTGTAGATACGAGAGATTTCACTGCTACCGGCTTCTCAGGCATTGTGCCTTTCTCGATACGTCCTGCTGCGATGTAGTCAAGAAGAAGAACTCCGACTTCATTTCCTGAAACAAGCTCATAGGATCCGTCTGGGCACTTCATAGCGATTCCGACACGGTCTGCATCAGGGTCTGTTGCAAGCATAAGGTCTGCGCCTGTCTCTTTCGCAAGATTCAGTCCCAGTTCAAGTGCTGCAAAGATCTCTGGGTTCGGGTAGCTACATGTTGTGAAATATCCATTCGGGTACTCCTGCTCCGGTACGATTGTTACGTCTGTGATTCCGATATCTTTGAGTACGCGAGTTACCGGTACTAATCCTGATCCATTCAGTGGGCTGTATACAAGCTTAAGTCCTGCACTCTTACACAGACCCGGACGAACCTGACGGGACTCGATTGCCTCATACAGTGCATCCTTACAGTCATCTCCTACGAAACGGATCAGACCTTCTTCAACTCCCTGAGCGAAAGACATATACTTCGCACCTGTAAGTACATCTGTCTTCTGGATCTCTTCGTATACGATTGCTGCTGCATCATCTGTCATCTGGCATCCATCCGGTCCGTATGCCTTATATCCGTTATACTTCGCCGGGTTGTGGGATGCTGTTACCATAACACCTGCGTTACAGTTATAATAACGTGTTGCAAAGGAAAGTGCCGGTACAGGCATCAGAGCATCGTAAATTCTTACTTTAATTCCGTTCGCTGCAAGAACTCCTGCTGCTGTCTTCGCAAACACATCACTCTTAAGACGGCTGTCGTAGCTGATCGCTACTGTCTGTGTACCGCCCTGTGTCTTTACCCAGTTAGCAAGTCCCTGTGTAGCCTGACGAACAACATAGATATTCATTCTGTTTGTTCCTGCTCCAAGCACTCCACGAAGTCCGGCTGTTCCAAACTTCAGCGCAACTGCGAAACGCTCCTTGATCTCGTCATCATTTCCTTCGATTTTTGCTAATTCCGGCATCAGATCTGCGTCTTCCAGGTCTGCTGTCATCCAGCGCTTATACTCTTCCTGATACATCTTAATCACTCCTATTATTTTCTTAAAATGTAAAATTATTGCAATTCAGCCATACAACGTAAGACCGTCAGTTTATGACCACTTCGTTGTATGGCTGAACTGTTTCTAAACTTTACAAGTCTAGTCATATTATACCATGCAGGTACATTTACAGCAACATTCCATGTCTATTTTAACAAGCATTTTTCTTGTTACATAGAAATAATTCCCAATACATTTGCAATGGAACTAAGTAAAATAATGACCAGGAAGATTGGTGCCAGATATTTCAAAAAGAACATGTATAATTTCTTTCTCTTAAATGCAGATGACTGCTCGATCTCCCTTGCGATTCTTTCAAATCCAACAGTACGAACGATCAGGAAGCATGTTGCAAGTGCTGCAAGCGGCATCATCACGGAGTTTGTCAGGAAGTCGAAGAAGTCCAGACTTGCCATTCCGAAGAACTGGATGAAATCCAACGCTCCGTATCCCATAGAAGATAATGTTCCGATAACGATCATAACAACAGCCATCAAAATACAACATCTAGGTCTGCTCCAATGCAACTCATCCTGGAAGGTAGATACGCTTGTCTCCAAAAGTGAGATCGCACTTGTTGCTGCTGCAAGAAGTACTAATACAAAGAACAGGATTCCTGCTATTCTTCCTACTCCCATACTTGCGAACACTTTCGGAAGTGTGATGAACATCAAAGACGGGCCTGCCTGCAGATCATCCGGGTTACCGCCTGAGAATGCGAATACAGCCGGAATGATCATAAGTCCTGCAAGCATTGCAATCGCTGTATCGAAAATCTCAACCTGTGTTGTACTCTTCTCAAGATCAACGTCTTTACCAATATAAGAACCATATGTATACAAAATTCCCATCGCGATTGACAGGGAGTAAAACATCTGTCCCATTGCCGCAACAACCGTCATTGCTGAGAAGTGCTTTGGATTCGGAATCAGGAAATACTTCACCCCTTCAATTGCTCCCGGTCTTGTTACAGAATAAATTGCTACGATAACCGCAAGAATAACAAGGATTGGCATCATGATCTTAGAAACACGTTCTACTCCATTCTCAACTCCTGCAAGGATAACGCAGAATACAAGAACGGCAAATACGATAAACCATGCTTCTACCTGGAAAGAATCTGAAATAAATTCTGTAAAATATCCATCCTGTGCAACGGTCTGCACATTTCCTTTCAAATACTCTACCAGATACTTAATAACCCATCCACCGATCGAACTATAATAAGGTACGATCAACATCGGGATCACTGCGTTGAGCCATCCACCGATCTTGAATGATTTCGTCTTACCGAAAGTCTGATATGCTCCGACAGGACTTTTTCTTGTCATTCGTCCAAGTGCTGTCTCTGACATGATCAAAACATATCCAAAAGTTACTGTCAAAATCAAATACACGAGAAGAAAGATTCCTCCACCGTACTTCGCAGCCAAATACGGGAATCTCCAGATATTTCCCAGGCCGACTGCTGAGCCCGCAACAGCAAGCACGTACCCGATCTTACCCGAGAAGCTTGCTCGCTTTCCTGATTGTCCTTTGTTGCTCATAGAATTCCTCCACTCATTTAACAGCCTCCGCTGTTAGTTTCTCTTCTTTTCTTTATACATAACTTCCTTTCACAGGTCGTCATTGTTTCTATTCTACCATTCGACACAGTGAATAGCAACAAAAAGAGTCACGTTAATGCTTTAAAACATTAATTTTAAGCATTAACGTGACTCTTTCTTATAATTTCCCTTCTTTTTCCGCTTTTTCAAGCAGCTTCTCAATCCCTTTGTTCCACGCACCGATCTTTACTCCGGCATTGATCACGCGCTTGCATTTTCCCATTGTCACAAATGCTTTCTGAAGCGTTTCTTCCCGAATCTCCTCAAAAGGTATCTCTGTGATCACCTCTGCCGCCAACAGTCTGGCCAACCGGTAATCCATGTCATTTTCATACAAAATACCTGCCGCAAACGGAATGTGTTCCTTCTGAAGCCGACGATAAACCGGGATTCCAGTTCCACCGGAAGAGATCACGAACACTTCTGGCTCACCCTCCGGCGCAGGAAGTTCAATACTTCCAAAAAGCGGGTCAAAATATCCATTATTGATTCCATACAATTCGCGAATGATTTCTTCTGTAAATACTTCTTCCGGATTTCCGTAATGTGAAATCGTCTCGCCTTTGACACAGATGATCTTATCTGAAATCTTCTGTGCCAGATCGATTTCATGAAGAGACATAATCACCGTAATCTTCTTCTGTCTTGCCATCCGCTCAAGGATAGACAACAGCTCCAACTTATATTTTACATCCAGGAACGAAGTCGGCTCATCTAAAACGATCACATCCGGGTCCTGACAGATTGCTCTCGCCAACAGAACGCGCTGCTTCTGTCCGTCACTAATCGCATTAAAATCACGGTTGCCGAGCTCCTGCGCATGCACCGCCTGCATCGCCTCTTCCACCAGCCGTTCATCTTCCTGCGTCAGAATCCCAAGTCGTCCCGTGTAAGGATAACGTCCGGTCGCCACAATATCATGACATGTCATCAACTCTGTCTTGATCCGATCCGTCAACACGACCGCCATCTTAGACGCAAGCTCTTTGTACGGCAGTTTCAGAAGAGAAGTATCGTCAAAAAATACATTCCCTCCAACGACTTTCAACTGTCTTGTAATACTTTTCAAAATCGTTGACTTTCCCGAACCATTCGGACCGATCAAAGTCACGATCTCCCCCTTGTTGATCCCGATATTAATATCACGGATCAGGGAGTTTCCATTATAACCTACCGACAGGTCTTTCATTTGAAAATAATAATCTGCCATCTTATTTTCTTCCTCCCTTCGGTATCATCATATAGATAACGATCGGTGCACCCAGAATAGAAGTTACCGTACTGATATTCAATTCCACCGGTGCCAGCACCATTCGTGCGATCAGGTCGCAGATCATACAGAACACAGCTCCCATAAAGAACGTTCCCGGTATGACCACAATCGGTTTTGACGTGCCAAATGCTTTCCTTGCAAGAAACGGAACTGCGATTCCCACGAAGGAAATCGGTCCCGCAAATGCTGTCACACACGCTGACAGAATACTGGAAAGCAAGATCAAAATCACGCGAAATGTCTTAATATTCACGCCCATGCTCTGCGCGTATGCTTCTCCCAGCTGATATGCACTGATCGGCTTAGATAAGAAAAATGTAAACAGCACCGCAAGTCCGACAACCACTGCCGCCACACGAATATTGCTCCAGCTCATTCCGGAAAAGCTTCCCTGTGACCATCCGTGCAGATTCACAATATCAGAATCATCTGCAAATGTCACAACAAAATCCGTGATGGCCGAACAGATATATCCGATCATGATTCCCCCAACAAGAAGAGATGCCATATGCTGCACTTTTTTCGACATCAGAAGTATAAATCCCGTCGAGATCAGTGATCCGATAAATGCTGCAAGAATCAGTGTATACGAAGAAAATCTTCCGATATATTTCAAATACACGATCATTGTAAGTGCTACGACCATTTTCGCTCCGGAAGAAATTCCGAGAACGAAAGGTCCGGCGATTGGATTGGAAAAAAATGTCTGCAGCAAAAAGCCTGAAAGAGATAATGCACCACCAAGCAGTGCCGCCATCAGAATTCTCGGAAGACGAATCTTCCATATAATATTGTACTCTGTCGCTGCTCCTTCTTTCAGAAAGAGAATACGCAGAATCTTCGGCACCGGAATATGAACATTTCCAGTATTGATATTTAGCACTGTCACAACACAAAATACTGCTGCAAGAATCAGAAATACCGCCGTGTATCTTGTGCGCCGTCTGAAATTTTCCTGATGAAAACTTGTCTGCTCCATTCTTCTACTCCATCTTTTCAAGAAATGTCATCTGAAATGCATCACCGTCTGTCAGCATCAGATGCATATCTTTGATCAGCTCTCCGACGGTATCGGTTGCCTGATACAAGTTCTTTCCGGTATACCAGACATTTCCATCTTTCACTGCCTTGAATTCGGAGAACAATTCGTTCTTTGCTTCCAGTTCGCTGATACTATTTACCTGTCCGTCGATTGTTCCGTTGTAAATCAGATAATCCGCATCCACCGCTGTCGCATAGAATTCTTCCATCGTCAATTTAACAGAAGGTGCGTTGCTGTCCGGATTCTTCAGATCTTTGAACGCATATCTTCCACCTGCGATTTCGATCATTGATGGAATATAATCATCCGATTTTCTCACAACGATTGAACCATCTGTACTCACATAGAAATAAGCAACCGTCTTTTCCGTGTTCTCGAAACCTTTCAGCTCTTCGATCACCTGAGCCTGCCGGTCAAAAAATGTGTCCGCTTCTTCCTCTTTATTCAGAAGCGCCCCATAAAGCTTGATCCACTCGGTTCTTCCAAGCGGATGTGACTCATAACTTGAGTAGTCTACAAATACCGGAATCCCAAGATCTTCGATCATTTCCTGTACCTTCGGTGTATGAAGGATCATCGTTGATTCGATTGCCAGATCACAGTCTCCGTCAACGAGAGTCTCATAATCCGGTTCGCTGTATTTTCCCGCAAATGTCATCGCTCCGGATTCCATTGCTTCCTTTGCACTCTCTACATACCAGCCAGAGGCCTCAAGTCCGGAGAATTTTACCTTGTCAATTCCGCCGATTGCATCAAACAGAGACATGGATGCTGTCGCCGCCATATAAATATTCTCTGTCGGCTGCCGGATCACAACAATATCATCCGCCAGATTTTCCGGTTCTTCTTCACCTTCCGGAACGATCAGATATTGCTTATCTTCATGGACATCGATCAACTTATATCCATCCTTATAATAGTATACATCGAATTCTGTCGCGTAAGTCAGATCCATTGTAGATTCATAGGTAAGCCCTTCGATCTCCGGTGCTTTTTTTGTCTTGTCGGCTGCATCTTTGGTCTTATCCTTTGTTACATCTGTACCTGCTGAATTATTACCGCTGTTTCCACCGGAGGCTGCGGTGGAACCGCAGCCTCCGAGCAGAAGTGCAGCTGAAAGCATTAACGCTGTGATTCTGCATCTTCTTATCTTCATTCTATTTTTCTCTCCTATTTCTCTGCCGCTGCTACTGCCGCATCAAACTTCTCGTTCGTCAGCTCTTCACATCCGTAGAGAACACCGTAAACCTTGATCCACTCCTGCTTTCCAAGTTCTGTCTTTTCCTCGGAAGAACGATCAACGAGTACCGGAATTCCAAGTGTCGCAAGCTTCTCTGTCAACTCCTCAAACTGCTCCGTCTGCTCTTCCAAAGTCAACGTCTCTTCTGTATCCTTACTGTCTTTCTTGTCAGTATCTTTTGCTTCTACTTCGGTTTCTTCTGATTTCGCACCCGGAAGGATATCTCCTGTAAACAATGCAAGATTCACTTCACTCTTCACAAGGTTCTTCAACTTCAGTTTGTCCGCTGTTCCTGCATATGCAACTTCAGCATTCTTCTCACCGTCTTTTGCTTTCATCTTATCAGCAATCTCGGATACTGTACAGTCTTTGCTCTTCATTCCAACTGCTGCAACATTATCGAGAAGATCTAAGTCTTTCATCATATTCAGAATCTCATCAGACTCTGCATAAGTATGATCTGTCGGTTTTTTCACAATGATCATATCCTGCTCAAGGCCAACCGGAACTTCCACATCCTCCGGAACGATCAGATATTTCACAACATTTCCTTTGTAAAGCTCTGCTGCCAGATCCTGTTCGCTTGTGCCGTTGTTATCCGAAGCTGCGGATTCCTCGACAGAAGCATCTGACTTGCTGTCGGTATCAGATTTCTTGGTATCTGCTGACTTTGCATCCTCAGATCTGTTAATTGTGACAGATGCAACTTTTTTCTTAGAAGATTTTTCTGAATCCGAATTATCCGCTTCTGATTTCTTATCCTCTGCTTTCTCCGGATCTCTGGCTGTATCTTTCGTTATGTCGATCTCAAGAAGTACGATTCCCTGATCATAATGATAAATCTTGAAATATTCTGCATAGTCAAGCTTTGTCTCTGACTGATATTCCAAACCTATGATTTCAGGTGCTTGTTCATCCAGCTTCTGGTTATTGCTTGTTGAAGCATCTGTTCCGTTTGCAGATGTTCCTCCATTCGCCGCTGCAAGATAAATGAAAATCGTATATTCTATCTCATGTGCGACAGACATTTTATCTGTCATTCCAATAATCTTATTGTTCTGATTCAACGCAACCGGGATAACAGCTGTCGCTGATCCGCCGCCCCTTGTTGTGTAATACTTATTTCCGTTCGCTTTCACATACTGATAATGATCACTGCTGAACACAAGCGTTGCATAAGCCTGTCCATTCTGGATCGTCACTTTATTACAAGTAATCTGAACCTTACCTGTTCCACCTGACCAGGTAAAACGATCTGGAGTGTATACACCGTCTTTCAGTGTTGTTCCACTGTTTACATGAGAAGTAGAGCCACTTGTATCAGATTCGTATTTTGATACATTATCTGCTTTTCCGTCGTTTCCATCTGTTTTTCCTGAATTAGTTCCAGGTACAGAACCGCCTGGGAAAGCAGAATTGTTTGTTCCTGTATTACCTGTATTGTTGGAACCACCAGTAGTTCCGGAATTTCCTGTGTTTCCGGAATCACCTTTATTCTCAGAATCTGTAGAATTAAGATCGGCAATCTTCTTCATTGTCTCTGACTGGAAAGTCAGCGTTCTGTCATACCAGATTCCTTTTTTAATGGAATAGGCTGCTACCGCGAGTTCTTTATCTAATGCTTCTACCGGAACAGTATAAGTATATTTTCCTTCTTCATTTACCTGATAGGGAATCCAGAATGACTGATCTGCGCTTGTAGCCTCTTCCTTTGTTCCCATATACAGATAGCCGTAACCGGTTCCGCTTAATGTAAGCACGGCACTCATTTTTCCGTCTTTCGCTGTCAAGATACAATCCACTACTTTAAACATAGAAGAACTGGAAACTACGTCCATGCTGTAGATTCCGTTGGCTACATTTACTTCTGGTGCAGGATTCGGATTTGGAACCGGATCCGGTGTCGGTGTTGGTGCCGGATTCGGAATGTACATCCATAAGTACTGTTTGTCATACCAGGTCTGATCTTTTGACTTTCTCAAAGATACCGGAATTGTCTGTCCCGCTTTTTCTTTCGGCACATTAAAATGAAATGTCCATGCACCTTCTTCATCCTTTGTTCCTTCTATAACAAATGCTTTCAACAAATCATCTTTTGAACCAAGAGAAAGCGCATCAAATCCTGTGTTATTTGTCTTGATCGTAATATCAAGTTCGCCATCCTTTTCAACAACTGTTGATTCACTGACCTTGAACATCGTGAATTCTTCAGCGTCTTCTTTTACTACTTTCACAGATTCTCCTGTTACAGAAGGAGCCTCCTGCAGTGGCGGAAGTTCCGGTTCCGGAGTATTCGTAGAATCATTAGAATCTGTAGAAGATTCTGACTTGCCTGTCTCATCTTTTATCTGTGTATCCTTGTTGTCAGCTTTTTCGTCCGCAACCTGATCTGAGACAGTTGTGCCTGAATTTTTCCCGGTGGTTTCTATATCTTTCTCTTCTGAGTTATTTTCTGAATTATTCTCTGAATTATTTTCTGAGTTATTCTCTAAATTTGGTTTTGTTTCTGCTTCGATTGAATTCTGATTATCTGATTTATCCGAAGAATTATCAACTTTCTCAGATTCCTCTGTCTGATCTTCTTTAACATTTCCTGCGTCTTCTGTCTGACTCTCATCTTGTTTCTTCTCTAGATCAGCTTCTTCTACCTCAACCGTTTCCTGTAGATTTGTCTCATACTGCTGCTCATTTTCTGCCGCATATGTTCTAGTATAAGATAACGGTGAGATGATCATAGAACCTGTCAGCATAAGCGCAAGCCATCTGCTCTTATTTCTCATTTTTTCTGTCTCCTCTTAGGTTGTAAATATAACACGGAAAATGGATAGAATTATCCTAACGAGATGTTTTGCTGGTCGCACACAGTGTGAACAGTAATAAATGATTCTTTCGGTACAATCAATTACTCGTGATCTGGAATTCATATATTCCCCGCACCAACGGCCGGCAGGTTTCCTGACTCACAGATTCTTCCATACAGAACTCCTTCCCGGTCTCCCAGTGGATGTGCGGACTCTCCACACTTATCTGTATAGGAGCGATCTTCTGAAATCTATTCGGCTCTGAAACAGTTGCCTTAAAACGATTTCTAAGAAGACCGCATCTCTGCTCACAGTGACGAGTTCGTACAGGTCTTACACCTGTTTCCCTTTTACCTGTTTCGATTAGGATATGTATTCAAATATCCCTGATCAAACAGCACCGAACGCTATTATTTCTGACTAACTATAACATTTCATTATATTGAAGTCAACTGGCAACGTCTGGTCAAAACAAAACTTAAATTGAAATAGGACTTCAGATTGCTCCAAAGTCCTTTTCTGTCTTATATGCCTGACAAATTATTTATAGTTCCTCTCCGTTTGTTCTGATTACATTCTGATACCAACAAAATGAATCTTTCTTTGAACGCGCAAGCGTTCCCGTTCCATCATCATATTTATCCACATAAATGAATCCATAGCGTTTTGCCATTTCGCCGGTAGATGCACTTACAAGATCTATACATCCCCATGGAGTATATCCTCTAAGATCAACTCCATCAGCCACAGCTTCTTTCATCTGTTCTATATGTTTTTTCAAATAATCAATACGATAGCTGTCATGAACACTTCCGTCTGCTTCTTTTACATCCTTTGCGCCAAGACCATTTTCTACTACCATAATCGGAATTTGATATCTGTCATAGATTTCATTTAATGTATATCGCAATCCTTTCGGATCAATCTGCCAGCCCCAATCACTTGCCTCTAAATAAGGATTCTTAAGTCCTGCCACAATATTTCCTTCTACTGCTTTAGCAATACCTGTTGCATTTCCGACACAG
>OGWV01002147.1_pt1 | contig 12231 bp, 14 predicted proteins | sample 1576081 | NCBI WGS metagenome assembly OGWV01 (sample SAMEA3541541, study PRJEB24748) | human gut metagenome | biome: human gut; feature: human-associated habitat; material: faeces | place: China | collected 2012 | reverse complement strand
AACCCTCGCCCTTGCAGAGGCGGCAGCCCTTACCGTAGCAGTTATAGCACATTACGTCTACTTCTGCACTCGGTTCGGTAAACGGGAAGTGGTGCGGACGCAGGCGGATTTTGCAGTCGTCGCCATACAGCCGCTGCATCAGCAGTTCCAGTGTGCCTTTCAGGTCTGCCATGGTGATGCCCTTGTCAACAACCAAGCCTTCTACCTGATGGAACAGCGGGGAATGGGTTGCATCAATGGCATCCGAACGGAATACCCGTCCCGGAGAGATGACCCGAATCGGCGGCTTCTGCTGTTCCATAACGTGTACCTGAACAGAAGAAGTCTGTGTCCGGAGCAGGATGTTATCGGTAATATAGAACGTATCCTGTGTATCTCTTGCCGGATGGTCTGGTGGCAGATTCAGAGCTTCAAAGTTATAATAATCGTATTCCACTTCCGGACCATCTGCAACAGAAAAGCCCATGCCGAGGAAGATTTCCTTGATTTCGTTTTCCACGATGGTCAGCGGATGCAGACCGCCGATTTTCTTCTGCTTGCCCGGCAGTGTGATGTCCAGGGTTTCCGACTGGAGCTTCTGTTCCAGAGCAGCTTCTGCAATGGCAGCCTGCTGCTTGGTGATCGCAGATTCAATGTCTGAGCGAACGGCATTTGCCAGCTGTCCCATAACCGGACGTTCTTCTGCGGAGAGTTTTCCCATTTGTTTCAGGATGGCGGTCAGTGCTCCTTTTTTTCCAAGGTACTGTACCCGAATCGCATCCAGCTGCTTTGCATCCGTACAGGTTTGCAGGGCAGCTTCTGCTTCCTGCCGAATGGCTTCCAATTGTTCTTTCATAAGTGACCTCCCATGTTTTTTCATTCCAGACGTCGTTTCTGCAAAACGGTGTCAATGGAGATGGCTTCGGAAAAACGGCAAACAAAAAAGACCCGTCCTGAAACAGGACAAGTCTTGCAACTTGCTTATGAACCACCCATTTCCAAAGAGCCAGCACTCTCTTGCCCTTTACGCAGGCAATACGTCTGCACCTACCATACTGCCGCAAAGCGGCAGACTTCCGCACAGCCGCTCAGAAGGGAACTTCCGCACTGGATCGGTTGCAGCATTCTTTCAGCCGGGGAATGCCTCTCTGTTGCAGGAATCACAGCCGTACTTTCTTCGTCACAGCGTTCTGCATTCTATTATACACAGTTTTCAAAAAAAATCAAGTCTTTTCTTGAAATTTTACAATTTGTATGATAGAATAAACTTACAGCTTGCCGACAAGCGAAGAATCTTACAGAAAAGAGGCAGATTATTTCATGGATCATTTTGCAGAGTATTTGGTACAAAAGCGGCCGACTTCCCAAGACCGCTTGAAACAGGGATTGATTGTTGCAGCAGCCGTTGTGTTGTCTGTTCTCATTGGGGCAATTTCCGTTTTGACAGGCTGGCTGTTCCTGCTGGTGCTGGTAATTGGAGCAATCTACGGGGCATATTACTTGCTGACCGGATGTTATACGGAATATGAGTACACCGTGACCAATGGCGAATTGGATGTCGATAAAATCGCCGGAAGGCGGAAGCGTTCGCACTTACTGACTGTTCCGGTTTCCAAGTTTACAGGGTTCGGGGTTTATACCGACCAGACCGATGACCCCTCGGATGCAACTTTATTTCTCTGTTCGGACAACACGGGAGAAAATGCATATTATGCCGATTTCACCACAGAGGAATACGGAACGGCTCGGCTGATTTTTACGCCGAATGAAGAGATGGTACAGACCATCGTTCTATTCCTTCCGGCAGCCCTGAAACGGCAGTTCCGGCAGGGCTAATGGGGAAGTGGTTATTGCTCCTTTGGCTGGGGCTGGCGAGTCTGCTGCTGTTCGGGATGATGGGAGCAGACAAGAAAAAAGCCAAACGGGGACAGTGGCGAATCCCAGAAAAGACATTGTTTTTGGTGGCAATCTGCGGCGGTGCAGTCGGCGGCACGCTGGGGATGTATCAGTTTCACCATAAGACGAAACATCGTTCGTTTCAGATTGGATTTCCATTTCTCGCCGTTTTGCAGCTGTTGCTGCTGGGGTATCTTTGGATGAATTAGCCAAAAAATCAAGATGTTCCGTGCATTCTGTACAATTCTTGGGGAACGGGGTTGTATAGAATGCACTATTTTTATGACAGAATGAGAAAAACATCTGTACAAGTGTCGGGAAATGTGCTATAATGAGCGATGGTAAAAAATGTCCCGAGTTCTTAAAGGAGGAATTATGAAATTACAATGGTGGAAACGCAGCTGTAGCGTTTTACTGGCAGCAGCGATGGGTTATTTTTCTATTGGGATGCCGGTTCAGGCAGAAGAAGTACCCATTCTGGAAGAACAGCCGGAACAACTAGAACCAGAAGCAACCGAAGCAATTGAAATAGAAGCAGATGCTGTAGAAGACCCGAATGTAGACGTGACGGAAGGCTCTCTCTTACAAGCGGCAATCGATGCCGGATACATGGAGAACGGAAAATTTGTATTGACCTTTTATGCGAAGAAAGCAAGCGGAACGCCGATTGAATTGACGGATGCGGAAATCAATTATTATGATGTAGACGGAAATGGAAGCATTGATGTCAATGATGCCGTTTGCTTTTTGACGATGTATGCACGGAAAGCAGTTGGACTAGATCCCGTACCGCCGGAGGGCTGGCCGCTGACACCGCCGAATCCAAATGAATCCGAGGCAACGGAAACGACAACCACAACGACGACAACGACCACGACAGAAGAAACGACAACCACCACAACCATACCAACCACGACTACTATTACAACGACAACAACTTTACCAACCACAACGACCACAACAACATTACCAACCACAACCAGCACTACAACAACGGCTGCAAAGGTGACAACCACGCAGAAAACAACAAAGGCAAGTACAACCACTGCAAAAGTAACTACGCAGAAAATAACCACCATGGCAGGCACAACGACTGCAACCGGAAAGACAACTGCACAGAGTGGCACAACGACTGCGACCGGAAAGACGACTGCACAGAGTGGCACGACCACTGCAACTGGAAAAACAACGACAAAAGCTCGTACAACCACAGTGACCACAAAGGCAACCACGACCACTGCAAAGACGACCGCAAAGCCGGCTGCAACCACAACTGTGATTACATACGCAACCAAGCCGGGAATCGGAGCAGGTGCAATTTTTGAGGGTGTAGATGTTTCCGTTTATCAGGGAAACATTGACTGGAATAAAGCAAAGGCAGATGGTATTGAATTTGCAATCATGCGTGCTGGATATGGAAAATATGTCAGCCAGAAGGACAAGTATTTCGACCAGAATATGAAAAATGCAAAGGCAGCAGGCTTGCCGTGCGGGGTATATTGGTTTAGTTATGCGTTGACACCAGAAGATGCTATCAAAGAAGCAGATGCCTGCTATGAGGTCATCAAGAATTACAAGCTCGAATATCCAGTATCATTTGATATGGAAACAGAAAGCCAGATGAAGTTGCCGAAAGAAACTGTTGCACAGATTATCGAAGCGTTCTGCGGCAGAATGGAATCCTATGGATATTATACCACGCTGTATACTTATGCAAGTTTCTTGAATTATAAGGTGGAAGACCGTATTTTCGACAAGTATGATATTTGGGTTGCCCATTATAACACCAATAAGCCGGCATTCAACCGAAATTATGGCTTGTGGCAGTATTCCTGCACGGGCAGCGTTTGGGGCATTACAGGAAATGTAGACCGGGATTATGTCTATCTGGACTACGAGCGGATTATTAAAAATGCACATTTGAACGGATTTTGATTCGTAACAAAATCATGAAAAAATCGGGGGCAATTTCACAATTGCCTCCCATTTTTTTCTTGACAATTTAGAAGTTTCTGTGTATAATAAAAGCATCTGAAATGGAAAGGATTGAAAAAAATCAGGATGAAGCGAAATGATGAGAGAAGAAAATGGCTGCCATTTTTCGTTGTCTTGTTGACATTGATGACGGTTGCAATCGTTCTTTTTTTCTATACCTGTCAGACGACAGTAAAAGTAGAAACGCCTGCACAATTTCCGATTATTACGGAAACCACCACCACCACGACAACGACTGAAACAACCACCACAACCACGACCACCACGATGACAACCACCACGACAACCGCCACCGTATCCGTGGACTATACAATGCATATCGACATGACATCCGTGAAACAGCATAAGGCAAGCAGTCCGAAGCTGGTCGGCTGGATTTATATTCCGGATACGGTCATTGATTACCCGATTATGCAGGCAGAGGACAACAATTATTTCTTGCATCTGGACTGGATGGAACAGGAAAGCTTCGCAGGCTGCATCTATGAAGACTATCGGGGCAATATTGACAAAACAACGATGACACTGCTGTATGGGCACAATATGGCAGCCGGTACGATGTTCAGCAACATCAAGTATTTCAAAGACCCGGCTTGGGGCAAGAGCCACCCGTATTTTGAAGTTGCCTCTACCGAGAAGCGGTATCTGTATGAAGTGCTCTCTGCCAACGTGCTGTATGGGGAATCCGGAGCAGAGTTTTCTTACTGGCGACCGAATAAGGGCTTGACCATGAACAAAGAAGAGTATCTGGAATACTTACAGCAAATCAAGAAAACATCGCTCGTGTGGTACGGAAAAGATGATGTGAAAGAATACTTAGACAGCAATGTCATTGTGTTACAGACGTGCAATTCCGGCGATGATGACGGAATGCGGTGCGTGATTTTTGCCCGTTGCTTAGGTGAGCGGTAATATCAACAGAAAACGGAAAAGCGGAATTGTTGCGTACAGTTCCGCTTTTTTATCCAGAACGAACAGGAGAAAAAACAATGCAAGAATTATCATGGAAAACCATTTGCGGATATTTTCCGAAGCGAAACCGAAACAGCCACAAGGGAACATTTGGCACGCTGCTTTGTATCACAGGCAGCAACCGGATGCCGGGAGCGTGTGCCCTGTCCACATTGGCAGCGTTACGCAGCGGAGCAGGCTTAGTAAAGGTTGCAACCACCGAGCGAAATTTGCCGATTCTGGCATCGCAGATTTATGAAGCCGTTTATCTGCCAATGCAGACAACCGAAACAGGAGAAATCTGCTGGGAGAAGAATGCAGTTGTTTTGCAGCCAGCATTGAAACAAGCCTCTGCGGTGCTGATTGGCTGCGGTTTGGGCAATACCGCTGCCACGCAGGAATTGCTGCGAAATGTGGTGAATTTAGTCGAATGCCCACTGATTATGGATGCAGATGGTCTAAATGCCCTTGCTTCCTGCATAGATATCATGCAGAAGCAAAAACCAAATTGGATTCTGACACCGCATCCCGGAGAAATGGCACGGCTATCCGGAACAACTACCGCCGCAGTGCAGGCAAATCGTCCACAATGTGCAGCGGAGTTTTGCAAGCAGTTTTCCGGCACGTTGGTTTTGAAAGGTGCAGGCACAATCATTCAGCAGGGAACAACGGCAATTCAGAATCCGACTGGCAATCCGGGCATGAGCCGAGGCGGTTCAGGGGATGTTTTAGCAGGTATGATTGCAGCTTTCGCTGCACAGGGGCTTTCCCCGTATGATGCAGCGTGTGCCGGAGCATATCTGCACGGGCTAGCAGGTGATTTTGCAGCAGCACGATATTCCGAACAGGCAATGTTGCCGCAAGATTTACTGCATTGCCTGCCGGAAGTCTTTTTGAAGTTGGAACAGGAACGGACAGCGAAAGAATAAGAAAAAAGCTGACAGCTTTGTGCAGCCGGAAGACCAAAAACGGTATCCTTGAACAAGAAAAACGGAGGCACAGAGATGAAAATACCAATGATTGGCTTTGCATTTACCATGACAGCCTGTTTCCTGATGACCGGTTGCAGCGGCGTTGGCGTTGGAGGCGGCAGTACCACATCCAGCAATCAGCTGAACACCGCTTTTACAACAGGCGTTACCATGGAACTAGAGGAGATGACCGCAGAGGGAACGATGCAGCGAGTGGGGGCAGGGGAATGGAATGTTTCCTTTTCCGAGCCGTCCCAGCTGGCAGGGGTACGGCTGGATTTCCAGAAAGGGGAAGTGACTGCCTCTTATAAAGGGCTGGCATTTTCCGTTCCGCAGACAGCTCTGCCGGCAAAGTCGATTTTGTATCAGTTTATTTTAGCAGCCGACCAGCTTGCAGAGGAGTCCACCTTGCAGGGCACATCGAAAGATGGCGGTATGGTGTTGAGCGGTGATTTGGAGGCTGGCAGCTATGAACTGACCATGACAGCAGAGGGCGTTCCGGCGATTTTCTCGATGAAGAATCAAAATGCGGTTCTGACCTTTCACGATTTTGTTTCCAACGGGGCAGTGTCTGAATCAGAAACGTCCATAGAATCGGAATTGCAGACTACAGAACCAGCGTTGCAAACGGAATCAACAGAACTGGAAACAACGCTGGAATCGCAGGAATAAAAATTTTTTTGAAAAACGCTTGACAATCCGTGCGAATTCTGATATAATAAGAGAAATGAATGTGGGCAAAGACGCCTTTCTCAGAAATGAGGAAGGCGTCTTTTCTTTTATAACCTATTCATGGTAAAAGATTGCAGCTACAAGACAATAAAAAGTTACAGATGGGAGAAATGCATATCATGAAAACCAACAACCTTCATGAGGTGCTTCATATAGGAACAGAGCTTATGGAATTTCACAACAAAAAACAAGAACGGGACTTCTATGAGCCAAGATGCAGGCAGATGCAGTTCCGATAAAGTACCGGATTGCAGGGGAAACCGTTGCTTTCTTGCAGCAACCATGTCGGAGAAATAGAACAACAAACCATACGTGCCATGTTGCCTGGTGGTCGACAGGCAGCATCTGACTTGCAGGGCATGAATGGGAAAACCGACAGCGACCAGTTTGCAGCAGAATCAGAACGCGTTTCACTTGCGGATTTCTCTGGGCAAGAACATCGCTGGAACTGCCCGAAAGCCAACCGCATAGACGACACGAATGGCAACCGAAACGGTTGTATGCAGCTTTCATTCCAGTCGACTAGGAAGTGCTTGAAAACGATTCCAGTATAGCAAAAAGACAGGAGATGAAGAATCCTGCGATGTGCAAGAAAAAATACCGCCGTACAAATAATTTGTATTGGCGGTATTTTTATGACTCTATCTCTTCTGGTTCGGCAATCATATTATTACGGGACTGCTGATTCCGGTATTGTTTCGGTGTTAAGTGCGTGTATTTTTGGAACAGCTGAATAAAATGGCTCTGGGAGGAAAAGGCAAGCGAAGCGGCAATGCTCCGGCAGGGATAATCCGTATAACGCAGCAGATTTTTTGCCTCCTCCATTTTTTGTATGAGGATATAACTGTGAATGGAACAGCCCATTTGCTCTTGAAAGAGTTTGGAAAGATAACTGGGATGCAGCTGTAAATATTCTGCAATATCCGGAACAGATAGCTTTTTTCGGATGTTCTGGTGAATGTAATTGATACAAATTGCAATATGTTTCGAGGAAATATCTTGTTTTTGCAGCCGTTTCATTTTCAGTGCGTATTCCATACAGGCTTCATCGTGCAGGGCTTCCATGTCCACCAGTCGGTGGGTTTGGTCGGCAGATTGGATGTAGTTGTCTTGAATGTCGAACGCTTGTACTTCCGGCATGCCGGCTTGTATGCAGAAATGTGTGAGCATGGTAACGGTGACGATGAAATGATACCGCATATTTTGAACGGAAGTTTCTGAAAGAACATTGTTGTCACAGAGTTTTCGGAAATCTTTTTTTTCTAGAAATGCTTCTACTTCCTGTAAATTTCCGCTGCTGACCAGTTGATAGAATCGGGAGCGGATTTCGGTTGGATAATGTAGGACTTTTTGTTTCGATTTGTTTTTTTGATAAAAATTTGTTGCCATAATGATTTTGCCCCCTGACCAAGCTGAAAATGAAACTATCTTAATTATAACACATATTTTGTAGAAACACAAGAGGCAAAATCGAAAATATGGCAATTTATTTTTGAAAAATCAGAAATTTTATGAGTTCATCATGAATCGAATCCGGATTCCCAATAAATGGGATGATGAATCTGTGGCAGAAACTGTTCCAGAAAGACATTTTGCGACAGAAAAACGCTGGAAACATCCGAACAGGGCGAGAACCACCAGTGAGAAACCGACTGAAAATCGGGGTGCACATAGAGCGGACATTGATTTTGGGCATCAAACAGCAGCCCCAACGGTGAGAGCGTATGCGGAAGGCAGTGCAGCAGCGTACAGCAAGCAGCGGTCAAGGATTCTGAACCGGATGGTGCAGGGGTTTCTTCTGGGTGCAGATAGAGTGCATAGCCGGATTGGTGCGGAATCACGCTGCAAACTGGCATGGTTGCTTCTAATTTTGACTTTTTCAGCAGGCTTTTCCATTGATTGCGGTTGGTGTAAGCCGGATGACAGTACCGCACAAATTGCAGATTGGTACGCATGAAAAAGGAATAGATTTGTAATGCAGTTGAGTTCATATCGGTTTCTTTCCCTCCTGCTGTGGACAGACGGTATGCAGATAGTAGTCTACAAAATGTTTCGGGGTCAGTCCGGTAAATTCTTTGCATTCCCGCTGGAAATGGGCTTGGTCAGCGTAGTGAAACATGGTAATATAGTCAGAGATGCTCTTTTCTTCATGGGATTGCTGCATCATGGTATGCAGGGCAGCTTGAAAGCGTGTGATACGGGCAAACATTTTCGGAGCATAGCCCAGTGCTTTCGAGAACATCCGGTTGAGGTGGCGTTCGGAATAGCAAAGCGTTTCTGCCATTTCGCTGATTTCCAATTCTCCGTTGGAGGATGCCATTAAATATAGCATATCCTGTACAGTTTCCGGAACGGTGCAGGATTCCGGTTCTGTTTGTGCCAGTTCCGATTGCACGATGGCAACCCGTTCGGAGAGCTGTTCTGTTGCAAACAGTCGCTCCATCAGGGAACAGACTGCCGGAGAAAGTTGCGGAACAAAGGTTTCGGTGTTGGTGACTTCTCGAATCGAAAGCGGAACATCTGGGAAGAACATCCCCGGTTTCATCCGGATTCCGAAGTAGGCAGCATCCGGATAGACAATCAGCGGCTTTCGGGCGAGCGGAGAACCAATGAGTTCCAGTTTGAATTGCTGGTCGTGCTGAATGAAGACCACATCCACGCAGCCATCTGGAATACAGACCATGAACAAATCCTGATTCTGCGAACGGTCAATAATTTTATGCGTGGAGAACTGATAGAACCGTGCGGTATAAGGCGTGGTCTGTACCTGTTCTTCATATTGCTTGACATCAAATGAAAAGAACGGTTGATGCATATGAAATTCCTGATAGGATGGATAAGCATTTTTCATCAAAAAGACTCCTTTCCGGCAGAAACGTCTTGGAATATCTCCTATTATAAAAATGGTGTCTGATTTTGTCAATTGCACGGGAATGATTTCTTATTTTGGTATGCGACTTTTTCGATGGACTTTCAAAAATAAAGTTTCCAATGCGGAATTTTTCTGTTTTTCGGCAGTGAAAAAAGAAAAATAACGGTTTCATGATGTCCGATTTTTTCAATAAAAGCGATAAATGCCATGCTATAATAGAGCCATAAACAAAAAACAAATTCGACAGATGCAAAGGTGCATGAGAACCAGATTCGTTCTCGTGCACCTTTTGTTTTTTGTTTCCCATAGCGGATTTTCCCAATATGGAAGAAATCCAGAATGACAATAGAGGAGGTCCTTGTCATGCGAATTAGCGAGCATCCCATTATTGAAAGCTACAACAAGGGAAGAAAGGTCACTTTTTCCTTTGATGGAAAGGAATTAAGCGGCTACGAAGGCGAGTCCATTGCGGCAGCACTGAAAGCAGCCGGTGTGATGGTGCATCGTTATACGGCAAAGCAGCACAAGCCCCGTGGAATCTTCTGTGCAATCGGAAGATGTACGGACTGTGTTATGATTGTCAATGGCGTCCCGAATGTGCGTACTTGTGTGACTCCATTAGAGGAAGGCATGCAGATTCAGACACAATATGGTGTAGAACCGAAGAAGGAGGACTAAGATATGAAACGACATGAATTGATTGTCATCGGTGCAGGCCCTGCCGGCTTGAGTGCAGCCATTGAGGCAAAAAAGAACGGCATGGATGTCATCGTATTTGATGAAAACCAGCGGCCGGGCGGTCAGCTGTTCAAGCAGATTCATAAGTTCTTCGGTTCAAAGGAACATCATGCAAAAGTGCGTGGATTCCGAATCGGTCAGCAGCTGCTGGAAGAAGCCGAGGGGCTGGGCGTTCGAGTAGAATTAGATGCAACCGTCATGGGCATCTATGAAAATAAAGAAGTCACCGTGAAGAAAGACGGCGAAGTCCATCACTATAAGGGCGATGCCATCATCATTGCAACGGGTGCAGCAGAAAACATGATTCCGTTCAAGGGCTGGAACATTCCGGGTGTCATCGGAGCAGGTGCAGCCCAGACCATGATGAACATTCAGGGCGTGCAGCCAGGGCAAAAGATTTTGATGGTTGGTTCTGGTAACGTTGGTTTGGTTGTCAGCTTCCAGCTGTTGCAGGCTGGCTGCGAAGTGGTTGCCATTATTGATGCAGCTCCGAGAGTTGGCGGTTATGGTGTCCATGCAGCAAAGCTCACCAGAACGGGCGTTCCGTTTTATCTGTCCCATACCGTTGTAGAGGCAAAGGGAACAGACCGTGTAACCGGTGCAGTCATTGCACAGGTAGACGACCATTTCCAGCCGATTCCGGGCACAGAAAAGGAATTGGATGTGGATACCATTTGTATTGCAGTTGGCTTGACGCCAATGTCCCAGCTGGCAAGCAATGCGACCTGTAACATGGAATTGATTCCGCAGAAGGGCGGTCATGTTGCCCTGCTGAGTGAATACGGCGAAACATCCGTCAGCGGCATTTATTGTGCCGGAGATGTTGCCGGAATTGAAGAAGCAAGTTCCGCAATGATTCAGGGCAGAAGCGTTGCCTCTCATGTCAGCATGAAGGCAGGCTATCTCACTGAGGCAGAATTTGAAGAAAAGTATACGGGTTACCAAGAAGCATTGGGTCAGCTGCGGCAGGGGATGTTTGCTCCGAAGAATAAGGGCAGAAACGACTTTACTGAAACCGATGAAGGCTATCCGATTTCCAAGACCTTGCTGGCACACGGTTATATGACCGAAGAAGAACTGGCAGCATTTCCGGCAGCTTCTTATCAGAAGCCGGGCATTCATCCGGTGATTGAATGTACCCAGAACATCCCGTGCAACCCTTGTCAGGATGCATGTAAGTTCGGATGTATTAAGGTTGGGGCAAACATCACCCGTCTTCCGGCAATTGATGAAGAGAAGAAGTGCACGGGCTGCGGTTTGTGCGTTGCATCTTGTTCCGGTCAGGCAATCTTCCTGGTAGATGAAACGTATGAAGAGGGCTATGCATCCATTGCGTTCCCGTATGAATTTTTACCAATGCCAAAGATTGGCGACAAGGGAACAGCACTAGACCGGCAGGGCAAGCCCGTCTGTGAAGCAGAAATTGTCGGCGTAAAGCGTGCACCGATTATGGATAAAACCGCAGTTGTTACGATGAAAGTACCGATTGCATTTGTAAAAACGGCAAGATTTTATCGGCCGCTTGTCTGAGAGAGGGGAAGGTGTCAATATCATGCGTAAGATGATTCGTGTTGCAAATCCAGAACCGTTCGTTGCAAAAGACGATGACGATATGATTATCTGCCGTTGCGAAGAAATCACAAAGGGCGAGATTCGGAAAGCCGTTTATGACGGCATGCGAACCACCAACGAAGTAAAGCGGTATTTGCGTGCTGGAATGGGACTTTGCCAAGGGCAGACCTGTCAGCGGCTGGTACAAGGCATCATTGCCGCAGAGTTAAAGACAAGACCGTCTGAGTTGGGAATGATTCAGGGACGTGCTCCGGTTCGTCCGGTCGAGATTCTCACATTCAGTAAGAATATTACAGACGTAAAGGAGGACTAAGCCATGCTGGAAAAACGAGAAGCAGATGTCATCATCATTGGCGGCGGTATTATGGGATGTGCGACCGCTTACCGGCTCGCAAAGCAGGGCGTGGACGTTCTGGTGCTGGAGAAGAAGGAAATCGGGAACGGCGGTTCTTGCCGGAATGCCGGCGGTGTTCGGCAGTCTGTGTTGAAATCCAGACATGGTCACCAGAGAAAATGAAACGTGAT
>OGWV01002146.1_pt1 | contig 12231 bp, 9 predicted proteins | sample 1576081 | NCBI WGS metagenome assembly OGWV01 (sample SAMEA3541541, study PRJEB24748) | human gut metagenome | biome: human gut; feature: human-associated habitat; material: faeces | place: China | collected 2012 | reverse complement strand
CGTACGCACCGCGTACGCCTCAGAAATTTGGGCACAACTGACAAAAAATCTTCTCGTAAAATCAAGCGCAGAAAGACTCCGAGAGTACATAAAAAACAGCAGGAGGAAAAATCAATGGCGGGAATTTTAACAGCGCTGCTCTCCGGAGCGCTGATGAGTATTCAGGGTGTTTTCAACACGGAGGTGACGAAACAGACGAGTACATGGCTGGCGGCCGGCTGGGTGCAGATCAGTGCGTTTGTCGTCTGTCTTGCGGCATGGTGCATTACCGGGAGGGAGCCGATCGGGGATCTGTTCCGCGTAAAGCCGTGGTATCTGCTGCTCGGCGGTGCAATTGGCGCGTTTATCACGATCACGGTTATCTGGAGTATGGCAGGGCTCGGCCCGGCGAAGGCGGCGATGCTGATCGTCATTTCCCAGCTCGCAGCGGCGTGGCTGATTGAACTGTTCGGCCTTTTCGGTATGGAAAAAACGGATTTCACCGTGCGCAAGCTGCTCGGCATGGCAGTGGCAGTTGTGGGAATTGTAGTGTTTCAGTGGGAATAACGATTAAGATTTCTACTTGTATTTTTATGGTTTCTTCGATACAATAGAAACGTAGTTATGCGTACACAAGGGACCCTTGCGCGTCAGATGCGAAGCGGAAGGGAGTACACAGCATGAAATTGAAAAAACAGCAGGACAGAGGCAGAAAACATGCAAAAATACTGGCGGCGATGCTGGTTTTTTTGCTCTGCGGATGCAACCACAGGGATACAGAATACAAACTGTCAGATAGCACAGGCGGGAGCACGGCGGAAAACGTTTTCGGGAATCAGAAGGAAGTGGATGAGGAGCAGACGGTTTCCGAAAAAAGCGCCGGAGAAACCACAGGCATTCCGGAAAAACGTGAGGCACAGGAGGCAGCACCGGAAGAAACGGTGCAGGTTTATATCTGCGGTGCGGTCGCTTCCCCCGGTGTCTACACGCTGCCGGGCGGAAGCCGCGTAGTGCAGGCTGTGGAAGCGGCAGGCGGATTTCTGCCGGATGCTGAAGAAAAAATCCTCAATCTTGCACGGAAAATCGAAGACGGAGAGCAGATCACCGTCTGGACGCGCGAGGAGGCAGAAAACATGGAAATCACGGAAACGCCGCAGCAGAATACGGGCGGCACGGAGCAGGCTTCCGGTTCCGGCAAAGTCAACCTGAACACGGCCGGAAAAGAAGAACTGATGACACTCTCCGGCATCGGAGAGAGCCGTGCGGATGCCATCATCGCCTACCGCGAAGCAAACGGCCCGTTTGGTTCGATTGAGGAGATTATGAACATTGAGGGCATCAAGGGAAAGATGTTTGAAAAGATAAGGGGTTCTATCGAGGTTTAGAACAAGAAGGAGAAGAAATGGCAAAGAAAGTTCTTGTAGTTGATGATGAAAAACTGATCGTAAAAGGAATCCGCTTCAGCCTGGAGCAGGACGGCATGGAGGTTGACTGCGCATACGACGGCGAGGAAGCACTCTCCATGGCAAAAGAAAAAGAATACGATATGATCCTTCTGGATCTGATGCTGCCAAAGCTGGACGGATTGTCCGTCTGCCAGCAGATCCGTGAATTTTCCAACGTTCCGATCGTCATGCTGACCGCAAAGGGCGAGGACATGGACAAAATCCTGGGACTGGAATACGGCGCAGATGATTACATCACAAAGCCGTTCAACATTCTGGAAGTAAAAGCACGCATCAAGGCCATCATGCGCCGTGCGGCCCGCCAGGAGCCAAAAGAAGAGAAAGCAAAAGTCGTACAGGTGAAAGACCTGCGGATCGACTGCGAGAGCAGAAGAGTATTCATCGGAGACCGCGAGATCAATCTGACTGCGAAGGAGTTCGATGTGCTCGAGCTTCTCGTCTTCAATCCGAACAAGGTGTACAGCAGAGAGAACCTGCTGAATATTGTCTGGGGCTATGAGTACCCGGGCGACGTGCGCACCGTAGATGTACATATCCGCCGTCTGCGCGAAAAGATTGAGAAAAATCCAAGTGAACCGAAGTATGTTCACACAAAGTGGGGAGTTGGTTACTATTTCCAGGCTTAAAAACAAAGAAAAATGGAAGTTTCTGCGGAGTCTGCGCTTCCGCATCACGGTGATTCTTGTGATCATCGGCATTGTACCGTGTGTGATCCTTGAGAAGAGCATCGTAAACAGCTATGAGGACCGTGCGGTATCGGTGCGCAGCATTACCGTAAAAAATCAGTGCGATATTATCTGCAACCAGCTCATCCAGCAGAATTACATGGAAGATCCTGGATCGGATGTCATCAACGGACAGCTCAGTATGCTGACGAATATCTACGGCGGCAGAATCCTGATTATCGACCAGGATTTCCGCGTCATCAAAGATACGTACGATATGGACCGCGGAAAGACGATTATCTCGCAGGAGGTCATCCAGAGCTTTCAGGGCAAGGAGACGAGCCAGTACGACCGGAAAAACAACTATCTGGAAATGACGGTGCGGATTCAGAATACCGAGACGAAGGAGACGCTCGGCGTTATGCTCGTCAGCATTTCGACGGATGAGATCCGTGCGAATATGAAAATTCTGGAGACGAAGGGAATGACGATTCTTTCGATCATTACGCTTCTCGTGCTGGTCTTTGGCTATCTGCTCGCGGGCATTCTGATGAAGCCGTTCCAGAAGGTCACCCGTTCCATCGAGGACATCACCGACGGCTATCTCGACGAAAGCATTTCTGTTCCGGATTACCTCGAGACAGAGCTGATCACGGACGCATTCAACAAGATGCTGACCCGCGTCCGTACGCTCGACGATTCCCGCCAGGAATTTGTTTCGAACGTCTCGCATGAGTTAAAGACGCCGCTTGCGTCCATGAAGGTTCTGGCGGATTCGCTGAACGGGCAGGAGGGCGTTCCGGTGGAACTTTATCAGGAGTTCATGCAGGATATTACCTCGGAGATCGACCGCGAAAACCAGATTATTACCGACCTTTTGTCGCTGGTCAAGATGGATAAAAAGGTGGCAGACCTCAATATCACCCAGGTCAATATCAACGAGCTGTTAGAGCAGCTGCTGAAGCGGCTTCATCCGATTGCCGCACAGAAAAATGTGGAGCTCATTCTCGACAGCTTCCGCCCGGTCAATGCGGAGGTGGATGCGACGAAGCTCTCGCTGGCGTTCTCGAACCTGATCGAAAACGGCATCAAGTACAACAACGAGAATGGATGGGTGCGTGTATCCTTAAATGCGGATCACAAATATTTCTACGTGACGGTGGCAGACTCCGGCATCGGCATCCCGGAGGAGTCGATTGCGCATATCTTCGAGCGTTTCTACCGCGTGGACAAGTCCCACTCGCGGGAAATCGGCGGAACCGGCCTTGGCCTTGCGATTGCGCGGAGCGCGATTGTCATGCACCGGGGAGCGATCCGTGTATACAGCAAAGAAAACGAGGGAACGACATTTTCCGTGCGGATTCCTCTGAATTACGTGATGTAGGAGGTGGCGCACATGAAACGGATACTTGGCGTACTGCTGGCTGGCGTGCTGCTTCTTAGCGGCTGCGGGCAGTGGCAGAAGAGCCAGAAGGAGTCGGCGTATCACCTGTACTGCCTGGACAAAACCGGCACAACACTGGTGCAGGAGCCGTATGAACCAAAAGAAGGAACGGATCAGAAACTGATCAAGGAGCTGGTTGACGCGCTGCAGGAGAAACCTGCCAGGGACGGAAACCAGGCACTTCTTTCCAATGGGATTTCCATCAAGACGTATACGCTGGAGAACGGGCTCCTTACGCTGAACTTAAGTGGAGAGTACGGAGAGCTTGCGCGGCCGCAGGAGGTTTTGGTGCGTGCAGGACTGGTGCGTACCTTTGTGCAGGTTCCGGAGGTGGAGCGCGTGACGCTTCTGATTGACGGGGATCCGTTAAAGGATTCCAAAGGACGCGAGATCGGAACGATGACGGCGGACAGCTTTCTGGAAAATTCCGGAAGGGAAATTTATCAGTATCAGTATGCGACGCTGACACTGTATTTTGCAAATGAAGCAGGCGATCATCTTGTGAAGGAGACGCGGCGGGTGCCGTACAGCACGAACATTCCGCTGGAGCGGGTCGTGGTGGAGCAGCTGATGAAGGGACCGAAAGAAGACGGCCATTATGCAGTGCTGCCGGATACGATGAATGTCTTAAGTGTCACGACATCCGATCGAATTGCCTATGTGAATTTTGACAAATCTTTTAAGGATTCTGCGCTTTCGAGTGTGGCGGAGCAGATTCCGATTTACGCGGTGGTGGATTCCATCACGGCGAACTGTAAGGTGGATAAGGTGCAGTTTTCCATCAACGGAGAGAGCGATGTAACCTTCCGTGAAACGATGAAACTCAATCAGTTCTACGAGGAAGACCTGTCTTATCTGGAGGAAAAAGATACATGAGAAAACGGCCCATGTGCCTGGCGTGTCTTGGATTCATGCTGGTGCTTGTGCTGCTGCGGATTGCGGGCGTGCCTCTTGGCACGCCTTTTTCTGACCCCAAATACGAAAACAAAGCGCAGCAGGGCAGGAAGGTGTGGATTGCAGGGACAATTGAAACGTATGAGAAAAAGAGCAGCAACAACGGGTATGTGCTGCGCGGGGAGGGAAGCAAAGGGAAAATTTATCTGCTCGCAAAGCGGGGAGATCTGCCGGTCGGAGCCGCTGTGCGGGTGTACGGAACTGTAAAAAAGCCGGAAAGCCCGCGCAATCCGGGGATGTTTGATGAGAAAACATATTATGAGGGAAAAGGATGTGCGTTTTACGTGATTTCGGAGCGGGAGGAAGTTGTGGATGCCGGGCGGTGGAATCTCGGCGAAGCGCTCCGGCTGGAGCGGGAGCGGTGCTGTGCCGTTTTAAAAGAAATGATGCCGGAGGAGGAGGCAGGTGTGCTTTCTGCGATGCTGCTCGGGGAACGGTCGGAACTCACGGAGGAGACGTATCTGGCGTATCAGCAGAGCGGTCTGCTGCACCTGATTTCCGTTTCCGGCATGCATCTGATGCTGCTCGGCATGGCACTCCGACGGCTGCTGATGGCGCTGCATCTGCCGAAAACTCCCGCGTCTCTGGCAGCGGCCGCCGGTATGGTGCTGTATGGCATGTTTACCGGCAGCGGAACGGCGACCGTGCGTGCAGTGGTGATGTTTGTGGTGCGGATGGGAGCTGTCGCAGTGGGAAGGACGTATGATTCCTTAAGTGCGCTCTCTCTTGCGGCAATTCTGATGCTGGCAGAAAACCCCTCGTATCTGGAGCAGAGCGGGTTCTGGCTTTCGTTTGGAGCAGTAACAGCCATTTCCGGGGTTTATCCGGTTCTGGCGGGGGAGAAGGCGGAACGGAAGAGACGCAGGGAAAAAACAGGGCTGGAAAAGCTTGCGGCGAAAGGAAAAGAGGCTGCGATGGTGTACCTTTCCCTGCAGCTTGTCATGATCCCGCTGCAGGCGTGGTATTTTTATGAGATTCCGCTCTTTGCGTTTCTGCCGAATCTGTTTGCAGGAGCTGTCATGACGGCGGTGCTGCTGACGGGTGCTGCGGGGCTTCTGGCGGGACTGGCAAGCGTGAAAGCGGGAAGTGTTGTTCTGCTTCCGGCGCGGTTCCTGCTCACACTTCTGCGGCAGATGACAGCGGCGGTCGCACAGATTCCGGGAAATGTGTGGATCTGCGGTCAACCGGAAAAATGGCAGATGGCAGGATATGGAATCATTCTGACCGGTCTGCTGGTGATACTGTATGTGCGAAAACGAAAACGGGAGATGAATCCGGATGGGGCAAAACGAAAAGGTGCGCAGGCACGAAGGCGGGAGCGGATGCTCTTTGGTATTACCATGTTTTTTGCATGTGTTCTGCTTTTTTACCGTCCCCGGGAAACGTTTTCCATTACAGCGCTGGACGTCGGCCAGGGCGATTCGCTGGTGGTGGAGAGCGGCCGTTTTGTGATGCTGAATGACGGCGGGAGCAGCAGTGCGTCTGCGATCGGGGAAAAAAGGATTCTCCCATATCTGAAACAGCGCGGCATTGCCGCTCTTGATGCCGTTGTTGTCACGCACCCGGACGCAGATCACACGAACGGAATCCTCGAACTGCTGGAGCTGATCGGGGAGCAGAAAACGGCGCTTCGCATCCGCCATCTGTTCCTGCCTGTGTGGATGAAAGGAAGCGAAAAAGAAAATCCTTTTATTTTAGCCGCACAAAAAGCGGGAATTATGGTAGAATATCTAAAAAAGGGAGACGAGATCCGTGCAGGAGAACTCACCGTATCGGTACTTCATCCGGGAGCGGGCGAAGACTATACGGGAGAGGAAAACGCCGGAAGTGTTGTATTACAGCTTTCCTGCGGTGTCCGGGATAATCAGCCAACATACGATATAAACCGGTATCAACGTTCCTACCCCACAAATCAAGACGACAAGCAGCAACAGACGGAGCAAAGTCACATCCCAACCCAGATAGGCAGCCATTCCACTAATGACACCACCCAGCATCTTGTCATCAGGATTGCGGTAGAGACGGCGGCGTGTAGTGCTATAAGCGGTATTGCTGCTCCATGCACCGGCACCATAACCACCTCCGGCATTTGTACTACCGGCATCGGCACTGCTGCTCTCTCCTTCCGTCTCCATGTCCTCCGGCTTTCCCATGCGGGCAATCACCTCTTCCACATCGGCAATCGTGATTACTTGTGAACCGGCCGACAATTTCTCGGCAAAGAGTTCGGAAATGCGGCGTTCTATATCATCTACAATCTCGTCGGCACCGGCTTCCTTACGGAAGTGTATCTTGAGATTACTCAGATAATTATCCAAAAGGCGGTATGCGTCATCATCAATATTAAAAACGGTTCCACCTAAATTTACAGTTAATGTCTTTTTCATAACACACTATTTATTTACAATTTGACTATTTACGATTTACTATTTACCATTCGGCGAATGCAGCATATTCTCTGTGGTCATTTCAAGAATTGCTGATGTGATTCACCGTCTCGTTCAACTCTTTCCAGGACATTTCCAGTTCACCGAGAAAGACTTCTCCTTTTTCCGTCAACCGGTAATACTTACGTGGAGGACCTTGCGTAGACTCAATCCATTCATAACCCAGCAAGTCGTCGTTCTTCAGACGGGTGAGCAACGGATAAAGTGTACCTTCCACTACAATCAGTCTGGCTTCTTTCAACTTCTGAATGATATCCGAAGCGTAAGCCGGCTCCTTGTGAAGCAGCAGCATGATGCAATATTCAAGCATGCCCTTGCGCATTTGCGACTTTACATTGTTTACATCCATAATGGTATTTACTATTTGACAATTTACGATTTACTATTTTGCTGCGCAATAGAGTAATGAGTGTCCTCATTCATTCTATTGTTGTTCCTTGTATGGCACAAATATATGTATTATATCAGTACCTTGCATTACAAAGTACCTTATATTAAGTATAATTAACAAAAAAAAGTAGTTCACACTACTCTATTACATCAGTAACATGAACAAAGAGGGAGAGGGATATTTACCGATGGATAACAATTTTATCCAATATACCGGTCAGACTCGCAATTGCTACTCCGTAGTTGGTTATGGGGATGTGCTGTGCGCGGGCATGGGCTATACGATTGAGAACGTACTTCCGGTTGAACATGCAAGCGCCGCAATGGATAATTAAATCATATCGGGACAAGTCTCTGGGAAAGTCATTTCCAGATACAAAGTCTATCTGCAATTCCTCGCCGATGCGCTTTCGTAACAGGCGGGGAATTTTGACGGTGCCGATGTCCTCGGTCAGCGGGGCGTGGGTGCAGGCTTCGGCTATCAGTACACGCGATTGGGGTGTCAGGCTATGAATAGCGGCAGCTCCCTCTACAAAGGCATTGATGTCTCCTTTGTAACCGGCAAAAAGAACCGAGAAGGAAGTAAGACTACTCTCGGCAGGCTTTTGTTGATAGACGATGGGGAACACCTGAGAGTCTGTGATTATCAGCTTAGGCGGACGGACAAGGGCTTGCAGGGAGGCTTGCAGCTTGTCGGTGGTGCAGCTCATCACTAAGCACTTTTTATCCAACAGTTCGCGGATGGTCTGCACTTGCGGAAGAATGAGACGACCTTTGGGGGCTTGTATATCCTGGGGCATCACCAGCAGGACGACATCTCCTTCACTTACCAAATTGCCCGTGATAGTCTGCTCACCAAAATTCTCGGGAAGCTTTTCGAGGATAGCATCGAAAATGCCTTGAATGCCGGTACCCTCTTTGGCACTGACCACAACGGGAGCCTGCCCGCACTCCTTTTCAATCCGAAGAACCACGGAAGCGGTGTCTTGACGGGAATCGGCTTTATTCAGTATCAGTATCACGGGGATTTCGCGCGCTGCCAGCAGCTTTAGCCATTGCTGTTCCAGCGTTCCGTCAGCTTCATAAAGCAAGAGGGCGATGTCTGCTTTCTCCACCGTCTTTAAGGTACGCTCCACGCGCATACCGCCCAGTTCGCCTTCGTCGTCATCAAAACCGGGGGTATCGATAAAGAGGCACGGGCCCAAAGGATATACTTCCATGGCTTTGGTTACGGGATCGGTAGTAGTGCCGGGCGTTGCGGATACCAATGCCGTGTCTTGCCCGGTCAAGGCATTGACAAGGCTGGACTTTCCGCTGTTCCGTCGTCCAAAGACGGCAATGTGCAGGCGGTTGGAACGAGGTGTATTATTCATAAATCCGAAATCTAAAATCTAAAGTCTCTTTTCCCCTCCCCTATCTCCTGAAGATTACGTTCGGCTATCGCCCGTATCTTTGGGTTCGGGATATGCTCCATCTCCTCACGAATCAGCCGCATGCCCTTCTCCTTGGTTTCGGAGGAGGCATAGTCCTCCAGATATTCTTTTAATGTCATCAGTGCATTGGGCTGGCAGCAGTTTGCTATCTGTCCGCGCTTGACGAGCGACATGAAGCGGTCTCCGGTACGTCCCTCGCGATAGCAGGCGGTGCAGAAGCTGGGGATATGCCCCAGGTCGAGCAGCCAACTCACCACTTCATCCAGCGTGCGCCGGTCGCTCACATCGAATTGGGAGGAATCTTCCTCTTTGGCTTCCGGCACGGCATAGCCTCCCACGCTGGTGCGCGAACCGCCGCTTATCTGCGAAACGCCCAGTTCGAGCACCCGACGGCGTACGGCTTCCGACTCACGGGTGGAAATAATCATTCCCGTATAAGGCACCGCAATGCGGGTAACCGCCACAATACGGCAGAACATCTCATCCGAGATGGCATCGGGAAAATCCTCGGTCGAAATATCATCTGCCGGACAAATGCGCGGTACGCTGATGGTATGCGGACCCACGCCAAAGGTAGCTTCCAGATGTTCGGCATGCATCAGCAATCCTACGAAGTCGTAGCGATAGGTATTCAGACCAAACAATACACCGATACCTACATCGTCGATGCCACCCTCCATAGCGCGGTCCATCGCTTCGGTGTGGTAGGCATAATTACTTTTCGGTCCCGTGGGATGCAAGGCTTCGTAATGCTCTTTGCTGTAAGTCTCCTGAAAAAGGATATAAGTGCCGATACCTGCCTCTTTCAGCAACCGATAGTTTTCCACTGTAGTGGCGGCTATGTTGACATTCACCCGGCGGATGGCTCCATTCTTGTGGTGGATGCTGTAGATGGTGCGGATGGACTCTAAGATATAGTCGATAGGGTTGTTTCGAGGGTCTTCTCCGGCTTCCAGGGCAAGGCGTTTATGCCCCATGTCCTGTAAGGCGATAACCTCGCGGCGTATCTCCTCTTGCGAGAGTTTCTTGCGGGGAATGGTACGGTTCTTGGCATGATACGGGCAATAGACGCAGCCGTTCACGCAATAGTTGGAAAGGTAAAGTGGGGCAAACATCACGATGCGGTTGCCATAGAATTTCCGTTTGATTTCACGTGCCAGATGATAGATGCGCTGCACCAGTTCCGGCTCGTCACATTCCAGCAGCAGGGCCGCCTCCCGATGGGAAAGTCCCTGGCACAAAGCAGCCTTGTCAATCAAACTTTCGATGAGCGGACGGTTGTTGCGGTTTGCCTGCGCATACTCCAATGTATCCAATATCTCATGGTGATTGATGAATTCTTCTGCTTGTCTTGACTTTATGTTATACACTTCGTAAATTGACAATTGGTAATTAAAATAAAGAATGAAGATTTGAAAATTATCAATTATCAACGGTCAATTCTCCATTCTCATAATCTCCTCTCTCTTTTGATACCTCGTAGCCTATCCCTTTCAGTTGTTCCTCCAATTTTTGCAAACCTTCTGCCGCTTCGGCACCCGCAGAAGCTTTGTTATCATAAAGGGAGTACTTCGTCCGCTGATGAGAAGGCGAAAGATTAGGCATCACGACATTGGCGCCAGCCAATATTCCCCGTTCCCGTCCGTCCGGAGCAAGTGTGGCCAGGGCAGTGGTAGCAGGTATCAGTGCCGCGGGATGCATCAGCCGGAAGATAGAAAGCAACTTCAACGTCAACTCCATATCTCCCGGCGGAAAAGAGGAAAACGGAGTATCGTGATGTGGAAGAAAAGGTCCCATGCCTATCATCTCCGGATGAAACCGTTCGATGAAGAGAATGTCTTCTACCAAATGGTCCACCGTCTGGTAAGGACTGCCTACCATGATTCCGGTTCCCACTTGATAGCCTATCTCTTTCAGCCAGTCCAAGCATTGCAACCGATGGGAAAGGGACATCTCAGCAGGATGAAGCCGGTGATAATGCCCTTCGTTGCAGGTTTCGTGCCGCAACAGATAGCGGTTGGCACCTGCCAGGAAGAAACGTTCGTAGGCTTCCCGCGATTTTTCGCCCAAAGATAAGGTAATGGCACAATCCGGGAAGGATTGCCGGATGGCGGCAACTGTCTCCACCATCCCCTCATCCTTCACCGCCTGCGCTTCGCCCCCTTGCAGCACAAAGGTTCGAAAGCCCAACCGATAGCCTTCATGGCAACACGAAAGAATCTCCTCCTGCGCCAGTTCATAACGGACTATGTTCCGGTTCTCCTTCCGTATGCCGCAATAGTAGCAGTTATTGCGGCAACGGTTGGTTATCTCAATCAGTCCGCGAATGAAGATTTTATTGCCAAAGCGGGCAAGCGCTTCTTCCCGGGCAAGCTCCTGCAGGTAGGCTGCAAGTTCTGTGTCCCGGCAAAGAAGCAAGGCTTTATACTCTTCGGCATCCAGCCTGCGATTGCTCCGCAGTTTGTCAATCAAATATTTCAATACGTTTCCTCTCTCTTAGCCAACTCTTGTGTCAACTGACGCTTTCCGGCAGCTATCTCATTGTGTGCACACGGTCCGGTGATGCAACCACCCTCGCATGCCATCACTTCGATGAACTGTCCCGGAGCCTTACCGGTTTTGGCATAAGCACGCAGCGAACCGATAGCCTTCTTATCCAGATTAGCCACCTGCACGGCATTGATTTTATCCGCTTCTTCTTTCAGATAAGCCTTCACAGCACCCATCACACCGCCTGCCTGGGCAAAGCCATGTGCCTCGCGCACGGAAGTGAAACTCATGGAATAGGGCTTCGCCTGCTCCATCTGAATATCCAGTCCGGCAAACACGGAAGCCATCTCCTCGAAAGTCATAATGAAATCCACCGCTTCGTCACGCTGCGCCTCTTTACGCTTGGCTACGCACGGACCGATAAAGACCACCTTTGCATCCGGATACTTCTCCTTGGCAATGCGTGCGGCATAGTACATCGGCGAACCGGTGCCCGACACGTAGGGCTTCATGGCAGGAATATGCTTGTTCACCAGTTCTATATAAGACGGGCAGCAGGAAGTCGTCATAAACTTCTGTCCCTCTTCCAACTTCTCAATCAGTTCGTGCGCCTCGTTGCTGACGGTATCCATCGCACCTTGCGCCACCTCGATGACATCCGTAAAGCCCACTTGTTTCAGTGCGCCATACACTTGTTCAATAGTCGTCTTGAACTGCCCCAGAATGGACGGAGCCACGATAGCCACCACCTGCTCACCCTTACGGATTCTGTGCAACACGTCGAACACTTGCGATATTTCGAAAATTGCTCCGAATGGACATGCATTGAGACACTTTCCGCAATAGATACATTTGCTTTCGTCAATATGCTCTATCCCCTTCTCATCCTTACTGATGGCTTTCACGGGCATCCAACTTGTGCCCCACTGGTGCACAAGTTAAATCTGATCGTTGTCCCTGTCT
>OGWV01002136.1_pt1 | contig 12283 bp, 11 predicted proteins | sample 1576081 | NCBI WGS metagenome assembly OGWV01 (sample SAMEA3541541, study PRJEB24748) | human gut metagenome | biome: human gut; feature: human-associated habitat; material: faeces | place: China | collected 2012 | reverse complement strand
GGCATTTTTGTAAATACCTGGGTTGCAATTCCTTTATTCACAAACTGGATTCCGGCCGCCTGCCTATACCGTTATCTATACTGAAATCTAAACGACGGAGGCTACTATGCCTGAAGAAAAACGAGATTACTACGAGGTGCTGGGCATAAGCAAAGGCGCCTCGGAGGATGAGATCAAAAAAGCATACCGCAAAACCGCCAAGAAGTACCACCCGGACCTGCACCCGGACGACCCGGTGGCCGAAGCCAAATTCAAGGAATGTAACGAGGCCTATGAGGTGCTGGGCGATCCCCAAAAGAAAGCCCGATATGACCAATTCGGCTTTGCCGGGGTTGACCCCAACTACGGCGCCGGACAGGGCGGCTACGGCGGCGGTGGCTTTGGCTTTGACGGCGGCGACATTGACCTGGGCGATATCTTCTCCTCCATCTTTGGCGGTGGAGGCGGCGGCTTCGGCTTTGGCGGGCGCAACCCCAATGCGCCGGTGCGCGGTCGGGATGTGCGGGCGTCTGTGACCCTGACCTTTGAAGAAGCAGCCAAGGGCTGCAAAAAGACCGTCAGCACCCAGCGGGTCGAGGATTGCTCTGCGTGCGGCGGCACCGGTGCGGCGAAAGGCACCAGTCCCAAGACCTGCCCGGACTGCCAAGGACGCGGCGTAGTCAATGTACAGCAGCGCACCGCCTTCGGTGTAATGAACAGCCAGCACACCTGCTCCCGCTGCGGCGGCCGTGGCAAAATCGTAGACGACCCCTGCAAAAAGTGCGGCGGCAAGGGCAAGGTGCGTGCCGCGCGGCAAATTGAAATCAACATTCCCGCCGGGATTGATAACGGCCAGGTTGTGACCGTGCGCGGTAACGGCGACGCCGGTATGAACGGCGGCCCTGCCGGCGATCTGCACATTGAAGTGCGGATCAAGAAGCACAAGGACTTTACCCGGGACGGCTATAATGTATGGTACAACAAGCATGTGAGCATTACCGAGGCCACTCTGGGCGCAGAATTACAGGTGCCCACCCTGGACGGCAATGTGAAGTACAATATGCCTGCCGGTACACAGCCGGGCGCCGTGTTTAAGCTGAAGGGTAAAGGTATTCAGCGGCTGAACAGTGTGGGCAAAGGCGACGAATATGTACAGATCATTGTAGATATTCCCACCGGTCTGACTCACGAGCAAAAGGAACTGCTGCGTACCTTTGATAAAAGCTACACGCCCCCCAAGAACCCGCCTAAAGAAGGCTTTTTTGACAAGTTCAAGAAGAAATAAGTACAAAGAGAAAAGCGCATTGCAAGGCTTGCAATGCGCTTTTTTGCACTTTACAGATCGTCCGCATCCTGTACCGGCTCTGCGGGAATGTCCTCATAATAAGTTTCCCGAGGCACACCGGTGTAGCTGCCGTCCACATCTGCCTGCAACATCTCCGGGCTGATATAGGAGGTCAGGTCAATGACTTCCTTGCCCTTTCTCTGCCGTTTTTCCTTTTTGTTCTTCTTCGCCATAAAAAATCACCCCTGTGCAATCGGTGCCGCGGCACCGGTAATAGTTTGCACAGGGGCGTTGTATTTACTCACAGCTTGGCCACATCCACGGCGGCAATTTTTTCCATAAAATCCTTCGGTGAAATCACCGTTCCCATATCCAAGAACTCGTCCATATTCATATTAAAATTATTCACATACACCGGCACTTGTTTGTATTCAATATCAATATGCAACCGGGCAGCGTCTGCCTTCACCACAGCCGGATCATAGCCGTTTGCATCATAATACCGGCTGACGATTACCTCGTTGTTCTTCACATACAGCAGCACCAGATTGCGCCCGGATTTGGAAATGCTCACATAGCTTTCGTCTGTCTTGGAGAGAGCTTGTCCCATTTTCATCTGCGCCACTGCCTTACAGGCGTCGGAATTGAGAAACAGCTCGTTGATAAAAATAGATTCCAGCGCGGTGGTATCGTCCGGCACCAGGATTGCCAAAATGTTTTTGGACAGCTTTTTGCCGTACATACTCTTGATAAATTCCTTAAAATAATGCTGGGTCTCGCTGATCTTGGCGGCATAATGATGATAAAAAGGAATATTGGCCACCACCGGTGTGCCCGGCAGGGAGAAAGTCTTAAAATCGTCCGTGTCCCGATCCTTCACCAAAATGTCCGAATTCGTAATGATCATAGGGATTGTTTTTGCCATAAAAAGGTCCCTCCGTGGCTCCTATTTTACTATAATGCCCGTGCCAAATCAATAAAAATCAAAAAATATAGTGAAATCCGACGGCAGTTATGGTAAAATAAAGTAACAACATTGTTGTGAGAGGAGGAGTTTTATGCATGATTCCGATGAGCTGGATGATATTCTAAACGAAATTCGGAACCGCCAAAACCCGCACACAGAGGATGCGCCCCCAGAGCCGGAGCCGACTCAGACCGTAGATATGCCGCTGTTTGACCACGCAGACGCCCCCACGCCTGCGCCGAAGGATTTGCCGGAGAATCCCACTCTGCCCACAGAGGCAGCAGAGGAAACACCGGCCGCCCCCACTATGCCGGAGACCACACCCACCGCAGACGGCAGAGAAGATGTATATACCAATGTATTTTCCGGCACGGAGGAGACCCGGGCAGAGGCAACCTACACGCCCCCGACCCGACCCCTTGGTGACGATGAATATCCGGAGGAAGAAATGAAGAAGAACGATAAGCAAAAGAAAATCATTATTGCCGTTGTGGCCGTTGTGGTTGTGATTGCCGTGGCCCTGGGCATTTACTTTGGCGTGGTGCACGGCAAAAACGAGGAGCCAACCTCCGGCGTGACCAATGCCGCTACCGAAGCCACCACCCAGGCACCGGTGGCCGTGGTGAACCCCTTTACCGGTGAGAGCGACTACAATGAGAACGCAGTAGGCAAACGCCCGGTGGCCCTGGTGGTAGAGAATGCCCAGGCTGCCCGTCCCCAGTGGGGGATCAATTCCCCGGACATTATCGTAGAGGGCGAAGTGGAAGGCGGCGAGACCCGTATGCTGTGGCTCTTTGCCGACTATACCTCTGTGCCGGACAAGATCGGCCCTATGCGCAGCGCCCGCCCGCCGTACATTCGCTTTTCCGAGATGTTTGACGCCGTCTTTATCCACTGGGGTCAGAGCAAGAGCAAAGGCAGCTATGTAGGCGCTAACACCGTGTTTGAACAGGACAATGTGGACCACATTAACCAGATGACTTACGGTGGCAAGGTGGATCTGTTTACCAGAGACCAAACCCGCAATGTAGCCAGCGAGCACACCGGTGTGCTGCGAGGCAAAAAAATCGCCTCTGCCCTGAAAGAGCAGAAGATCCGCACCAAGGTCAACGAGGCCAAGTTTACCACCTTCGACTTTAACAAAAAGGCAACTGCCGTGGGTGATGATCCCTGCAACGCACTGGCGCTGACCTTCTCTAATCGCACCCGCACCCGCGACTGGACCTATAAAAGCGGTGACCAAATGTACCACAGCACCGATTATGAAACGGATGTAAAGATGAAGAACCTGATCGTGCTGTTTGACAACACCTCTTACACCACTAAGGCCAATTACAAGGGCAGCGGTAAGGGCGAGACCTACTGCAACTACGATCTGGCCGGCGGCAAGGGTGTGTTGGCTTCCCAGGGCACCTACACCGAGATCAAGTGGAGCAAAAAGGACGGCAAGCTGTCCCTGACCACCACCGACGGTCAGCCCTTAAAGCTGAACCCCGGTCGCAGCTGGATCGGCTACGCCTCTGCCAACAACGGCGGTAAAGTCGTGGAAAAGTAAAAACCGTAATCAATAAGAGACCGCAACATAAAAAGGACCGATACACCATGTATCGGTCCTTTGATTTACCAAACGATTACAGCAGGCCGGCCACCAAGTCGCCCATTTGGGCGGTGGTCACCGGACGGAAGCCCTCCTCGTAAATATCCGGGGTGCGGGCCTGGGTCAGTGCCTGATCCACCGCGTCCTCAATGGCCTGGGCAGCCTCCATCTCGCCAAAGGTGTAGCGCAGCATCATGGCGCCGGACAAAATGGTTGCCAACGGATTGGCCTTGCCCTGACCGGCAATATCCGGTGCGGAACCGTGGATAGGCTCGTACAGGCCAAAGGTGCCCTCTGCCAGAGAAGCAGACGCCAGCATACCGATGGAGCCGGAGATCATAGACGCTTCGTCAGACAGAATATCGCCAAAGATATTGGAAGTGACAATCACATCAAACTGGTTGGGATTGCGCACCAGCTGCATAGCGCAGTTGTCCACATACATATAGGACACCTCCACCTGGGGGTAATCCGCCTTGGTCTCTTCTACAATCTTACGCCACAGGCGGGAGCTGTCCAGCACATTGGCTTTGTCCACGCAGGTCAGCCGCTTGTCCCGCTTCATCGCGTACTCAAAACCGGCCTTGACAATGCGCTTGATCTCCGGGTAAGTGTAGCGCTCCGTATCATACGCGCCCACCACGCCGTTCTCCTCATACGTGCCGCGGTCGCCGAAGTAAATGCCGCCGGTCAGCTCGCGCACAATGAGAATGTCCAACCCGTCGCCGATAATCTCCTCCTTAATGGGAGAAGCGCTCTTCAGCGGGGCAAAGATCTTGGCCGGGCGCAGGTTGGCAAACAGACCCAGGTCCTCACGAATGGCCAACAGACCCTTTTCCGGTCGATTGCTGCCCGGCTGGTCGTCCCAATTAGGACCGCCCACAGCGCCCAGCAGCACCGCGTCAGATGCCTTGCAGGCTGCCGCCGTCTCTGCCGGATAAGGCACGCCGGTGGCGTCAATAGCACAACCGCCCAATAGCTGGTCATTGTAGTCAAAAGAGAAGCCAAACTTCTCCCCTGCCTTGTCCAGCACCTTGATACATTCGTTCACGATCTCCGGCCCAATGCCGTCACCGCGCAACACGGTGATTTTGTAATTTTTCATGTTCTTGCCCTTTCTGTCTTAGCAAACCTCAAAAATGCCGGGCATGGTATCGTCCCGCATAGTATCCGGTTGGTCACGGTTGATGGCGCAGATAATGCCCTTCATGGACGCATAACCGATATTATGGCTGACGCCGATACCGAAAATGTCCTTCCCCTGTGGGTTCTTTAAGTGAATATAGCTGATGGCCTTGGAGTCGGAGCCCACGGAGATGGCGTGCTCGCTGTAATCCACAAACTGGTAGCTGGCCACCTCGGTTTGGTTCATAGCGTCGCAGAACGCAGCCACCGGGCCGTTGCCGTTGCCCTCAATCTGCACCGGCGCATTGTCCTTGTATTTCAGCTCGCCGGAGAAATGCACATGGGTCAGATCGTCCTGCTCGTTCTTCTCCTCGCTGATCTTGTAATTCACCAGGCGGTAGGGGCCGCACACATTGCGATACTCCTGCTGGAACAGGTCAAAGACCTCCTCCGCTTTCAGTTCCTTACCCTTCTCGTCGCAGGCTTTTTGTACCACGGCGCTAAACTCCGGGTGCATGGACTTGGGCATCTTGATGCCATAGTTGTTGGCCAAAATAAAGGCAGTGCCGCCCTTGCCGGACTGAGAATTGATCCGAATGATGGGCTCATACTCTCGGCCCACATCTGCCGGGTCGATAGGCAGGTACGGGATCTCCCAATAAGGGGTGCCGCTTTCTTCCATATAGATCTTGCCCTTGTTGATGGCATCCTGATGAGAGCCGGAGAATGCGGTAAACACCAACTCGCCGGCATAAGGCTGGCGGGGCGGTACCTGCATCTTGGTGCAGCGCTCATACACTTCCTTAATTTCATTGATGTTGTGGAAATCCAGCTTAGGATCCACGCCCTGGGTCCACATATTCAGCGCCAAGGTCACCACATCCACATTGCCGGTACGCTCACCGTTGCCAAACAGGGTGCCCTCTACACGATCGGCACCGGCCATCAAGGCCAGCTCCGTAGCAGCCACGCCCTCGCCCCGATCATTGTGGGGGTGCAGAGAGATAATGGCCGCGTCCCGGTTGGGCAGGTGACGGCAGAAATACTCGATCTGGTCTGCATAACCGTTGGGAGAGGAGCCCTCCACAGTGGAGGGCAGGTTCAGGATAATGGGGTTCTCCTTGGTAATATGTAGCTCCTCCATCACCCGGCGGCAGATCTCTACCGCATTGTCCATCTCCGTACCGGTAAAGGACTCCGGCGAATACTCAAAGCGAATGTTCATCTCCGGGTGGCGCTTTTTCTCTTCCTCGGTGAGTTCATAGATCAGGCGAGCGCCGTCCACAGCGATCTGAATCACGCCGTCCATATCCGTCTTAAATACCACCTTGCGCTGCAAAGTGGAAGTGGAATTGTAAAAATGCACGATCACATTCTTGGCGCCGTCAATGGCCTCAAAGGTCTTTTTGATCAGGTGAGGGCGCGCCTGCACCAGCACCTGAATGGTCACATCGTCCGGGATATAATGCCCGTCGATCAGGGTACGCAGGATCTCATACTCCGTCTCGCTGGCAGAGGGAAAGCCCACCTCGATCTCCTTAAACCCAACCGCAATCAGGGTCTTAAAATATTCCAGCTTTTCCTCCAAATTCATCGGGTCCACCAGTGCCTGGTTACCGTCACGCAGATCTACCGAGCACCAAATGGGCGCGTGGTCGATCACGCGGTTGGGCCACTGGCGGTCCGTCAGCGGAATGGGGGTAAAGGGCTTATACTTCTTGTAGCCTTGGTTCATCATCACAGTTTCTCCTTTCTCTGTTGGGGAGGCACAAACAAAAACTGCGCCCCCAATGGATAGGGACGCAGTATCTATGCGTGGTACCACCCTACTTCAGCAGAAAAAATCTGCCCTTTGGCATCAAGCAATGCCTCAACCGATAACGAGGTTAAACGGCTCTTCCTATTGATCTCTATTCAGAAGAGCAACTCCGCAGAGAGCTATGCACCTATGTTCCCTGTGCGGCTTGCACCGTCCGCCGCCTCTCTGTGCAGGAAAACGCAGGTCTTTTTCTGCTTCACAGTCTTTTGTGGGTACTGTATATTCAGCAAGATTATTATAACACGCGCTCCGATTTTGTCAACCCAAATTTTACAGTTTGGAGTAGCCATAGCCGTTCATAATGGCGTCTACCGGCTGACCGGCCTTGCACATGGGGCAGTCCTTGGCGGCTGTATAAGAATAATTGGGCAGATCCTCCGGGGTAAACAGGGTGTTGACCTCCAGCCCACACAGTTCCTTGGCTGCGCTGAACACGGAAGAAATGCCAATCACATTGCCGCCGTAATACCGGGCGCTCTGTACCGCCCGCTCCACCGTGCGGCCGCTGGTGATACAGGAGATGAGCACCACCACATTCTTGTCCTGAATCATCCGGCGCAAATTGTCCCGAAAGATCATATTGCCCTGGGTGTCATACTCCGGACCCAGCACATAAACTTGTAAGTCCGGGTTGGGCGCCAGCATACTGGGACTTGCCAGTTCCTGGGCCATATAAGCACCCAGCGCCTGGGTCTCATACAGGCAAAGCACCGTGTCCACATCCATATTCCGCACGCTGTAATACTCGGCCAGCAGCTTGGCAGCCTCCACAGACACCACCCGATTATGCTTAATATCCGAGGTGCCCACATAGTAATTCAGGTGGGCGGAAGCGGTTACATAATGGCCGGGAATCGCGTGGATAAACACATCTTCATTTCTGTTACAAGGTATTGTATAAATCTGGCTCATTGGCACACATCCTTTCTATCCTTATTGTATCTGATTTTGCCCCGCCTTGCAATAAAAAAATCAAAATCAGGGGAAGATTCCACTACAAAAGGTCAAATTGGCCGACATTTTATTTTTTCGTCAATTCAGTCAGCGCCGCATAATGGGTCACGGTAAATTGCTCCGGAGCAATCCGCTCCAACAGCGCCCGGTGCTCTTGCTCCCAGGACTGTAAATCACCCGGAGTCAGGGAAGCCCCTACGCCGCGGCAGGCCCGCATACGGCCGTGCCAGCTCTCCCGAGTAAAAGGCACTTGTAGCCGCCAAGTACGCTGACAGGTACAAGTGAAATCCGTATTGTATGCTGGATTCGGCACAATGGGCTGCTCTTGCTCCTCGGCGCCACTCCAAGAAGGGTTGTACCGCAGCACCAGTTGCTCACTGGCATTGGCGATGGAGTCCTCAAAGGGCAGCCAGTTCATCACCAACAGCAACACCTTGCCCCCCGTAGGAAGAAACCGGGCAAACTGTCGAGCCGCCCGAGGCGGATCCAAATACCAATAGCATTGACAGACGGTAATAGCATCAAAGCTGCCGTCCGGCGCCTCCACCGCCTCCGCAGCACACACCTGATAGTCTATATCCAAACCGTCGGACAGTCGCCGTGCCTCTGCAATCTGCTGCGGGGACGGATCCACCCCCAACCAGTGCGCGCCATATTTATATAAATTGCGAGGCAGTACCCCGGTGCCGGTGCCAATATCCAGCACCTGCTGCCCGACCAATCCTACGCCGCGATCCAAGATCGCACGGTAAAATTCCGGGGGATAAATATCTCGATACCGGGCGTAATCCGCTGCCGTGCGCCCCCAGTCAAAGGGATTGCCGCCGTCTATACGGGCGTCCTTGATCTCCATCGTATCACCTCTTGCCTAAAGTATAACATAATCCCGGTGCGGTGACAAGCATGTGCGATACCTGTACCTCCTCTTAAAAAGAAAACAAACGACAAGGTATCCCTTGTCGTTTGTTGTAGTTTTGATGAATCCAATTACCAAACCTGCTTGGCGATGGTGCGCACCAGGTCCAGCTTGGCCCACTGCTCATCATCCGTCAGCTTGTTGCCGATCTCGCAAGAGGCAAAGCCGCACTGGGGGCTTAGGCACAGATTTTCCAGGGGCACCAGCTCCGCTGCCTGGGCGATCCGCGCTTTTACCGCCTCCGGATCCTCCAGCACCGGGGACTTGGTGGTCACCAGGCCCAGCACCACTTTTTTGCCCGGGGCAACAAACTGCAGCGGTGCAAAATCGCCGGAACGGGCGTCATCAAACTCCAGATAAAAGCCGTCCACATGCGCCTTGGCAAACAGAATGGGCGCAATAGGCGCATAGCCGCCGGAGCTGGCCCAGGTGGAGTGGTAATTGCCCCGGCACACGTGGGTGGTCACCACCAGGTCCGCCGGCTTGCCCTCCAGGGCAGCATTGTTGAGTTGCAGGTACTTCTCTGCCTGGTCCTCCAGCTTAGCGCCGGTACTTGCCAGAAACTGCTGATACCCGGCGTCGCAGAACATACCCCAGGTGCAGTCGTCCAGCTGCACATTGCGGCAACCGGCGGCATACAGATCGGCGATCACCTGGCGATAAGCGGCGGCAATATCGGAAAGCAGTGCGTCATCGTCCGGATAAACCGCGCGGGTGGCCTTGCCGTTATCCTCCCGGAACAGCTCTGCATACAGCTGCGCCGGTGCGGGAATGGTCTGGCGGGCAACGGTGTTGTCATCTTCAAACTGCTTTACAAATTTAAAATGCTCCACAAAGGGGTGATTCTCGCCGCTGATCTTGCCCACCACCTGCACAGAGCCGGGAGTGGTCTCCTCCCCGTGGAAAATATAGCCGTGGTCCAGGGTGATCTCCTGCAGTCCTTGCAATCCCCACATAAAGTCCAGGTGCCAATAGCTGCGACGGAACTCGCCGTCGGTAATGGTGTGATACCCGGCGGCTTTTTGGCGAGAGATCAGCTTGCGGATCTCCCGGTCCTCCACTTCTTTTAGCCCGGCAGCGTCCAGCTCACCGGCGGCGAAAGCGGCGCGGGCGGCCTTAATGGGCGCCGGGCGCAAAAAGCTGCCTACAAAATCATATCGAAAAGGTGCGTTCTTGCTGTACATATTTTTGTCCTCCGTTTGGTTGTTGTTGTTGCTTATAGTATAACGGAGGTTTTCGCTATTGTAAAATACAGATATTCAGCTGTTTGCCATAGCTTTAGTCTATAGGCACATATTGCTTCAAATTTTCAATATACGCCCGGCACAGGCTGCCCGGCTGCACGCCGGCAGGCAAAATATAGCCGATCTCCATGGGTGCCACGCCGGTGAGGGGCACGGCTACAATATTCTCGCCGTTAAGCTTGCTGTCGATCACGCCGCTGCACACGGTGTAGCCCTGCAAGCCAATCAGCAAATTAAACAGGGTGGCGCGGTCCCGCACCCGGATATTTTTGCTGCGCACTGCCGGGCTGAAGATCTCTTCCGAAAAATAAAAGGAATTATGATCCCCCTGCTCAAAGGACAAATAAGGATACGGCGCCAAATCGTCAAAAGACACTGCCCGGGCACCGGAGAGCGGGTGATCGCTGCTGAGAAACACATGCGCGTGGGCGGTAAACAGGGGCGTAAAATCCAAATCGGCTCCCCGCAGCAGTTTTTGCAGCGCCGTGCGATTAAAGTCGTTCAGATACAACAGGCCGATCTCGCTTTTGCGCTGTGCCACATCCTCAATGATCTCGTAGGTTTGCGTCTCTCGCAAAGAGAAGTCGTAGCGGTCGCCGCCCCGCTCCCGGATCAGGTCCACAAAGGCGTTTACCGCAAAGGAATAGTGCTGGGTAGACACACAAAAGGCCTGCTTGCGCACCGGGTCGCCCTTGTAGCGGCTTTCCAGCAGCGCCGTCTGCTCCAAAATTTGGCGAGCGTAAGACAGGAACACCTCGCCTTCTTTGGTCACGATCACGCCCTTATTGGTGCGGTGGAACAGGGTCAGGTGCATTTCGCTCTCCAACTCCTGAATGGCGGCACTCAGGCTGGGCTGGGCCACAAACAGCGCCTTGGCCGCCCCGCTGACGGTACCGCACTCCGCCACCTTGACCACATATTCCAGTTGTTTTAATGTCATAGCCATCTCCCCTTTGCCATTATTATACGCCATTCGGCACCCGGGTGTAAACAAAAAAGAGAACTAGAAAAAGTTAAAGAAAAATTAGATGAATTAGAACAAAAACTTGTACGTGAAAAGAATGAATTACTTAAACTTGAAAACGATGCTAAAGAATTGGCACATACACTTCTACAAAAACAAATGTCATATGCTAAGTTAGAAGTTGTTGTTCAAGGAAAAAAGGAAGAACTTGTAGTTGCTAAAGGTGAATATGAAAGTTTATCGCATCAAAGCGTTGAATTGGATGAGTTTAAAAGTGGTAAAATTGATAATCAACTTGTTTTACAATTAAATGAAGCCATCAAGCATCGAGATGAATTAACAGAAAAAATAAAATCAAAAAGAGAATTAAGAATGTCCTATGTTAATGAAAATGAGCAATTAGAATCAAAATTGAAAGATTTAAGAAGGATGCTTAAAGACATTCAAGGACAAATTAATGAAAAAGCTATTTTATCTACTAAATATGAAGGATCATTAAATAATTATTTAAGTCGATTATCTAATGAATATTCCATGACTTATGAGTATGCAAGTCTCCCACATCCTCCGCCGTCAGGGCTGTGTCCTTTCCGGTTCCTCCGTGTTCCACGCCCAGCACGCCGGTCATCACATCCAGTGCCGTGGTGTCCTTGGTCTGCAGCGTCCGTGTGCTGCCGTCGCCCATCAGGATCATCAGCACACCGCCCGCCTTGACGGTATAACGCACCGCTTTCTGGTGTTTTTTGAAAAAATCCAGCAGCGAGCCCGTGAAAAGCCCTACCGCCAGGAACGGCAGCACGAACCCCAGCGTATATACGCCGATGAGCAAAAAGCCCTGTGCGGAAGAGCCAGCCGACGTTGCCATGATGAGCACGCTGCCCAGCGCCGGGCCGACGCACGGCGTCCACGCAAAACTGAACGTGAAGCCGAAAAGAAACGCCACCGCGGGATTCATTGAGAGACGGTCAAGACGGATGGGCAGGCGACGTTCGGTGCTGAGCGCGCGGGAACGGAACACGCCCAACTGGTACAGGCCGAACAGAATGATCAGCACGCCGCCGATGCGCGCAAACAGCGCGCGGTTATCGGAGAAAAAGCGGCCCAGCGCCGTAAACCCCAGCCCCAGCGCAAAAAAGGTAAAGCTGACGCCCAGCACAAAAAACACCGTATTGCGCATTACACGGCCGCGTTTGTAGCGCACTGTGCCGTCGGCGTCCACACTTTTCGCGCCGCCCGCCAGATACCCGATGTACAGTGGTACCAGAGGCAGCACGCACGGGGAAAAGAAGCTGAGGATGCCCTGCAAAAATACCGCTGCGGCGGAAACGCCTGTTTCAAGAGTAAAACCCATAGAAGTCTCCTTTTTGTTATATTTAAAAAATTCCGCGATAAAAAGGTTCATCTTGATGGCCGCGGGCCGGGGACGGCCCGCA
>OGWV01002132.1_pt1 | contig 12293 bp, 14 predicted proteins | sample 1576081 | NCBI WGS metagenome assembly OGWV01 (sample SAMEA3541541, study PRJEB24748) | human gut metagenome | biome: human gut; feature: human-associated habitat; material: faeces | place: China | collected 2012 | reverse complement strand
TCCAGCGGCTTATGAAAGAGTTGGGCTTAGTTTGCCGTGTCAGGATGAAGAAGTATCGCTCTTATAAGGGAGAAGTGGGCAAAAGCGCACCAAATCTGCTAAATCGGGATTTCCATGCCGAAAAGCCGAATCAGAAATGGGTCACGGATGTGACGGAGTTCAGCCTGTTTGGAGAGAAGCTCTACCTGTCCCCGATTCTCGATCTGCACAGCAGCGATCTGGTCAGTTACACCATATCGGATCATCCTGTACTCAGCATGGTAACCACCATGCTGGACAAGGCGTTTGCAAAGATCCCGGCCGGAACACGCCTGATTCTCCACTCTGATCAGGGTTGGCAATATCAACACAAGCAGTACCAGCGGATGCTTCGCGAGAAGGGGATCCGACAGAGCATGAGCCGCAAGGGAAACTGTTTGGACAATGCTGTGATAGAAAATTTCTTCGGACTGCTCAAAAGTGAACTGTTATATCTGCAAGAATTTCAATCCATGGAACACTTCAAACAGGAACTGATCGAATATCTGGATTACTACAACAACCGCAGGATCAAGGAAAAGCTAAAGGGCTTGCCGCCTGCAATTCACAGACAGCAAGCCCTTTCGGCTGCTTGAACAATTTTTACTTCAAAATATTGTCTAACTTTTGGGGGTCACTTCACACAGGGCGAAGGTTCTTCTCTCTTTTTATTGCCTGCTTTAAAGCCTTCCTTGAGGGGAAGTGGCCGCGGGCCGGAGGGATGGGTGGGAGCTGCTGTCTAAATCGTCAGCCTGCCGCCCACCCCTCACCGCCTGCGGGCGGAGCTCCCCTCCCGGGGAGCTTTTTAAGAGAATCCGTCCAAAACCACCTTCAGTTCTGCCCAGATGTTCTCCTGCGAGGCACTGTAACAAAGGCTATCCGTATAGGGACGGCAATAGACTTGGTACAAAATGCCGTCCTGCGCAAAGTAGGCTCTGGACTGGATATAGGGCATCGAGTTCGGGTTGCTTGTACAGTGGGGGATTAGCGCGGTGTTGCCGTTGGCCATGGGGTAGCTTTCACATTGCCACGTCAACCCGGCACTTTTTTGCCAATACAAATCCGTTGCCATCTCCTTGGGCGCATCCCCAAGATAGGCAACTGCCATGATTTCTACATTGTAGCCATCCAAAAGCACACCCGTGCGTAGGTAGAGCTTGTCCGGTGTATCGCCGCGCCCGATGGGGATAAATCCGGCGGGATATTCCTGAAATTTCGGCGTATAGGGCATGCCATCGTCATATTCATCCGGGATGTCGATCATGCCGGACGGATACATGGCAATCGAAGGGAAAGTGCTTGTATCTCCCTCATCCAGCAGCGTGTTCTGCGCCAGCGGCAGACCAGTCGCGGTAGTCATTTCCACCCAGCTGTCGTACCCGCGTGCAGCCCGGGCGTACCAATCGGCGTAGTCCGCGTCGGTGGGGTGCAGTTGGCCGTTTATGTTGGCGTTCATCGGCAGCCAGCCATCGTCTGACATCTCCCCATTATGGTTTGCCACCATTCCCGCCAGCAAATCCTCATCCAGCGCAAAATACTGCCGCTCATACGTGATGGCGTACCCGGTGTTGGCCTCCGGCGCAAAGGACGGGCGCGGGTTTTCGCGCAGGTTCGTGAACTCTGCCGTGCCTGCCAGCACTCCGGCGGCGATCAGCAGCGGCGCGGCCAGGCAGATTGCCAGCTTCCAGCGCGGGTGCCGTGCGGGGGGCGCGTCGGGCAGGTGCTCAGCCACGGCGGGCCATAGGTCAACGCCTGCCGGGTGCAGGCCGCCGGTCAGCTTTTCGTGCAAATACGCTTCTTCGCGGTCATACTTCATAGTGCTCACCCTCCTTCAATCGCTGCGCCAGCTGCTTTTTGGCGCGGTGGTAGCGTGTGCGCAGATAGGCGGCGGGCCGTCCGTGAATGCGCGCCAGTGCGGCGTAATCCAGCCCGTCCAGCACACGCTCTAAGATCAGGGCCCGATCCAGCGGGGCCAGCGTGTTCAGCGCCGCGCGCAGCTCTTCACTGATGCCGGGGTCCTGCTCCAACGGCTCCGGGGTGGGGTAGGCCGCCGCGCGTTTGGTTGCCCGCAGCATGTCCAGCGAGGTGCGGTAGGCGATGCGGTAGAGCCACGCGCGCTCGTTGTCGGTGCCGTCATGGCGCAGCGTGTGGCGCTGCTGCCACGCCTTGATGAAGGTTTTCTGCACAGCATCCTGTGCGTCGGCCTCGCACCCCAGCAGGCCGGTGCAGTACCGCAGCAGTGCAGCGGTATGGGCATGTACGAGCTTTTCTAAATCCTGTTCGTTTTGCATCGGCTCGCCTCCTTTCACCCTTATAACGCCGACGGGAGCGGGAATGTGTCACAAATCAAGCATTTTCTTGGCCCCCTCTGGCGCAAGCGCCACCTCCCCCGTATCGGGGGAGTCTGTCTCGCAGGGGGAGGCAAGAAAAAAGAGCCCCGCGGGGCTCTTTTTTTACATCAATGCGCTAAGACGGTATTTTTTATTTTCTTGTACACCGCATTTGCTGCCAGCGGCAGAACCAGGCCCGCGGCGGTGTAGGCAAGCCACCAGGCACCGCCCGTAAAGTAAATCGGGAATGCGGCCAGAAGATACGGCTCTCCGCCTGTGGCCAGCAGGCCAAGCCAGGTCACGAGCTTGAAGCTCAAAAAGTGCAAAATCACAATCGGCATCGTCGCACGGCCCAGATAGGCCAGCGCCGCCCGGACACAGGGCAGGGGAGCGGTCAGGCACGCGGCCTCCCGCACCAGCACCCAGCCCGCCAGGCTGGCAAGCAGCAGGAAAATCGGGCCGCTGTATCCATTGCCCGCCAGACCCACAGCGCCGAGCTGCCCCAGAATCAGCAGCACCGCAAAGGCCGCTGCGGCAAAAATACAACGCTGGTACGTCGGTATGTTTTCCCGCGTCGTGCGCCGCAGGACCGTGCCCAGGTAGAACAGGCAGTAGCAGCTGGCCGCAATGCCCAGCCCCCACACATTCCATCCGGCCAGCCTGCAGCGCCAGCCCACCCACAGCAGCACGCCGGAAAAAAGTCCCTGCGGCAGCAGCGTATCGGTACCATGCAGCAGCCTTTGCAGAATAAATTCCACCAAAGCGTACAGAATAGATACTTGAAACAGTGCTTGGATGAACCACATCGCGCCGCCCAGCTGGGTGCCGCCGTCAAACACGCACCAGTGCACGGTGCGGCCAATCACATCCTTCACCGTCACGGGCGTTGTGACGGCATTGCCGGGAACCTGCAAAATGCGCTCATCACTCGTCAAAATATTCAGCTTTAAAAACAGGTTGTTCAGCACGGTAAAGGCGGTGTTTGCCAGCACAAAGGGCAGCCAGAGCGTGACGGCTTTGCGCTTGATAAAGTACACCGGCCCGCCGCGCAGGCTGAAAAGCCAGCCGCTCAGCATAAAAAACAGGGCCATGTGGAACAGGTAGATGAAGTCCGTCCCGGGAAAGCCCGAATGCCCCAGCACCATAAGCACAATGCCGATGCCGCGCATACTATCTATTACAGGGTCACGCTGTTTTGCCATAAATCAGAACCTCACTGCGCGTTTTTGGCGCGGCATTTCGGGCAGATGTAGCGGATCGTCAGCGTGTAGCCGCGTACCTCGGTACCGATGGCGGACTCAATGTCGCGGATCAGTCCCACCACCGGCAGGTCGGCCAGGTCGCCGCAGCTGTCACACAGCAGGTGGCCGTGGGGGGTCGGGTTGGCGTCGTAGCGGTCCGGGCCGTCGGGCATTTCCAGATGACCGATCTCACCGTCCAGCTCCATCAATTTCAGGTTGCGGTACACAGTGCCGCGCGCAATGTGCGGCATGGCCTGCCGCGCATGGCTGAAAATTTCGTCAGCGGTCAGATGCTCCGGGCATTTTTCACGCATGATACCCAAAATCAGGGCGCGTTGGCGGGTCATGGGCAGACCTCCTTTTCTGTTTTAAGAATATATCTTATTCAGATAGTACACTAAAAGTTATGCTTTGTCAACCGTCTGTGCAAGATCACTAAGATTCCATTCCAAAATTTTACTTGACAGGGGCTGTTTGTATGCTATAATAAAGTCATATTAAGACTCATTCCTATTTAAACGGAGGTATTCATTATGGAACTCAGAGGCAGCAAGACCGAGAAAAACCTGTGGGAGGCTTTCGCAGGTGAGAGCCAGGCCCGGAACAAATACACCTATTTCGCGTCCAAGGCCAAGAAGGAGGGCTATGAGCAGATCAGCGCCATCTTCACCGAGACCGCCAACAACGAGAAGGAGCACGCCAAGATCTGGTTCAAGCTTTTGATGGAAAACGGCGAGATCCCCGACACGCTGACCTGCCTGAAGATGGCCGCCGCGGGCGAGAACGAGGAGCACACCTCGATGTACCCGCGCATGGCCGCCGAGGCGAAGGCGGAGGGCTTTACCCAGATCGCCGCGCTGTTCACGATGGTCGCCGCGATTGAGAAGGACCACGAGGAGCGTTACAAAGCGCTGGCCGCCAACATTGAGGCGGGCAAGGTCTACGCCCGCGAGACCGAGCAGGTCTGGCAGTGCCGCAACTGCGGGTTCGTCTATATCGGTCAGCACGCGCCGGTCAAGTGCCCGGTGTGCGCACATCCGCAGAGCTATTTTGAGCTGAAGAGCAGCAACTATTAATTTGTAAAGAAGCGGCAGCCGCAGAGCTTCCGGGCGCATTTCCTATACGCCCCTACGTGTAGGGATCGATGCTTGGCATTACCCCTGGAGCTTTGCGGCTGCCGCTGTGTTATGTGCAAATGCCCGCTTCTGGCTGGTTCGTAGGGGAGGGTCTTGACCCTGCCGCGGGGCTTTGCGCCGCCGCAAGTGTCCCGGGAGACACTGCCCCCATTGGCTATTGCTGTAGGGCGGGGCTCTCTCACCCCGCCGCGGTGGCCTGGGGGCAGGCCGCCCTACGATTTTCATGGAAGATGTGCGCTGGCTCACGGGGCGTCGGAAACGCCGCCCTCTACAGCTGCAATTTTTTCTCAAATTTTTGCTTGACAACCGCTCTATATCATGTTATATTGTTAGCGTTAGTTAAGGCTAACCGCAGCAAGTATCCGACCTTCGGAACAACCATAGCCCGCCCGGTGCGGTTCTCTCCCCGTGCCGGGCGGTTTTATGGGGCCGATGGTTAGCAGGCACTAACTATTGTAGAGGTAAGGAGTCATCTCATGCAGCAATCGCGTGTCATCCCCAGCCCGCGCAGCTTCGCCTGCGACCTGGCCACCCTATGCGCCCCCACACTGGCGGGGCTCAAGGCTGCCAGTCTGTTCCGCTACCAGCCCGCGCCCGGGCAGGATGCCGCCGCCATGGCCGCCGCCTGGCACGCCGCGCTGTCGCCCCGCGGGGTCACGGTGCGGGTGCTTAGGCAGTGCCCGCGCACCGGGGCTGTACTGGTCTATGTATACCGCCCGGCCCGTGTGGCCAGGCTATTGGCAGCACCGCACATGCTGGACTTTCTGGCGGGGGAGGGCTACACCCCCGGCACCGCAGACGAGCTGCTGGACCAACTGGCCGAAAGGCTCTGCTGCGAGGGAGATTTCCCGCATGAGATCGGCGTTTTTCTGGGATACCCGCTGGCGGATGTCATCGGGTTCATCCAAAACCGCGGCAAAAACTTTACCGCGTGCGGCTATTGGAAGGTCTACACCGATCCCACCGCTGCGCAGGCAGAGTTTGACCGCTATAAAAAGTGCGAGCGCATCTACGCCCGCTGCTATTACAACGGCACCCCGATCAGGCGGCTGACAGTGGCCGCCTGACGATGCACCATAAAAATTATAAAAGGAGTAGTTATTTATGAGCAAGATTGCAGTTATCTATTGGAGCGGCACCGGCAACACCGAGGCCATGGCCGATTTGGTCGCCAACGCAGCTGCCGCCGCCGGCGCTTCTGTTGACAAGTTCACCGCCTCCGAGTTCAACGTTTCCTCCGCCGGCGACTACACCGGCTTTGCGCTGGGCTGCCCCGCCATGGGCGCCGAGCAGCTGGAGGAGAGCGAGTTCGAGCCGATGTACCAGGATCTGCGCGGCTCTCTGAGCGGCAAACCCGTTGGCCTGTTCGGCTCCTACGGCTGGGGTGACGGCGAGTGGATCCGCACCTGGGCCGAGGACGCCGAGGCCGCCGGTGCCCGTCTGGTCGTTGAGCCTGTCATGGCCAACGGCTCCCCCGACGGCGACGCCGAGACTGCCTGTGCAGCCCTTGGCACCGCTCTGGCCAATGCCTGATTTTCTCCATATCCATCCATACCGGGAGGGGCAGCGATGCCCCTCCTTCTTTGTTTGCGCGGCAGGAGCCGGGCATGTGCGGCCCCTGCCGGGCAGTATCAAAAAAGATACCTCTTGACAAAAAGCAAAGCAGAAGTTAGTATATTCTAAGTCAAATTAGAAAACACTAACCAGGAGGTTTTTTATGGCAAACGTCATTATTGTTCTGATTCTGGTGGCTGCCGTCGGCTACGGCATCTACAGCTTTATCCACCATCTGCGCCACGGCGGCGGCTGCTGCGGTGAGCATGACGCCCCCGCTAAAAAGGTCAGGGCGGCGGACACCAACAAGAGCCACTATCCGCACCGCCTCGTCATGGGCGTGGACGGCATGACCTGCCAGAACTGCCAGCGCCATGTGGAAAACGCATTGAACACCCTGCCCGACACGCTGGCCGAGGTGAACCTGAGCGCCCAGAACGTGACGGTCTGGACGAAGGCCGACGCCGACGAGGAGGTCATCCGCAAGGCCATCCGCGACGCAGGCTACCTGCCGCTGCGCACGAGGGAAAAGGTGTGATTTTTTCGGGTATGTCCGGCCCCTACCGCACTATGTAAAAAAGGAACAACCGCTTATGATGATCAACAAACGCCTGATTTCGATGATGGGCGACTCCAAACGGTACATTGCGTGGAATGTTGTGCTGCAATTCCTTGCGCTGCTGGCCAACATCGTGATGATCTTCGCCGTGTCCCTCTTTCTAACGGGACTTGTGCGCAGAGAGCCGGACCTGCCCACCGCACTTCTGTACATTCTCGGTGCGCTGATCGTGCGCTTTTTCTGCACGCGCGGAGCGGCGTCGGCCAGCTACAACGCCAGCTGCACCGTCAAAAAAACGCTGCGTGCCGCCATTTATGAAAAGCTGCTCCGCCTGGGCGGCAGCTACACCCAGGCCGTGCCCACCGCGGAGGTTTTGCAGCTGGCAGGCGAGGGCGTCGAGCAGCTCGAGACCTACTTCGGCGCGTATCTGCCGCAGTTTTTCTACGCCATGATCGCACCGGTCACGCTGTTTATTGCGCTGGCCCCAGTCAGTCTGCACGCGGCGGTCATCCTGATGATCTGCGTGCCGCTGATTCCCGTTTCCATCGTGGCTGTGCAGAAATTTGCTAAAAAGCTGCTGGGCAAGTACTGGGGCCGGTACGCTGCGCTGGGCGACAGCTTTTTGGAGAATCTGCAAGGGCTGACCACGCTCAAGATTTATCAGGCCGACGGGGCCCGCCACGCGGCCATGAACCGTGAGGCCGAGCACTTCCGCAAGGTGACGATGAAGGTGCTGACGATGCAGCTCAACTCGATCATCGTCATGGACATCATCGCCTACGGCGGCGCGGCGCTGGGCATCATCGTGGCCGCGCATGAGTTCAATGCAAACCGCGTAACATTGCCGGGCGCTCTCTGCATCATTCTGCTGTCGGCGGATTTCTTCCTGCCGATGCGCGCGCTGGGGTCGTACTTCCACGTTGCCATGAACGGCATGGCCGCCAGCGACAAAATTTTCAAGCTTTTGGACCTGCCCGAGGGCAGCGCCAAGACCGCCCAGCTCGGCGCGGACTGCGCGATTGCCTGCCGTGACCTGCACTTTGGCTACACGGTCGAGAAAGAAACGCTGCATGGCTTAAATCTTGACTTCCCGCAGGGCAGCTTCACCGCGCTGGTGGGCGAGAGCGGCTGCGGCAAGTCCACGATTGCCGCCGTGCTGACCGGGCGCGTGTCCGGCTACACGGGGCATGTGACCATCGGCGGGCAGGAGCTTTCCGCCGTCAGCGAGGCCAGCCTGCTCAAAAATGTAACGCTCGTCAGCCTGGGCAGCCACCTCTTTAAAGGTACGGTGGCCGACAACCTGCGGATGGCCGCGCCCGGCGCAGACGACGGTGCGCTGTGGGGCGCGCTGGAGCAGGTGAATCTGGCGGACTTCCTGCGCTCGATGGACGGACTGGACACCCCGCTGACCGAGGGCGGCGGCAACCTGTCCGGCGGCCAGCGGCAGCGGCTGGCATTGGCCCGCGCACTGCTGCATGACAGTCCCGTCTACATTTTTGACGAGGCAACGTCCAACATCGACGTAGAGAGCGAGAACGACATCATGGCGGGCATCCACCGGCTGGCCGGGCGCAAGACGGTCATCCTGATTTCCCACCGCCTTGCCAACGTGACAAAGGCGGACAATATTTACGTGCTGGATCACGGCCATCCGGCGGGGCAGGGCACGCACGAGGCACTGCTGGCGCAGGGCGGGCTGTACGCCGACCTGTGGAACCGCCAGCAGGCACTGGAAAACTACGGGAAGGAGGCACAGTGATGGAAAACAAACGTACTCGCGGCAATTTCAACGTCATGTACCGCCTTGTAGGGCTGGTACGCCCTCTCGCCCCGGTCATGGTCTGCGCCGTTCTGCTGGGCGTAGCGGGCTTTCTCTGCGCCATCTTCATCCCGGTTCTGGGTGTGTATGCGCTGCTGGACAGCCTGCATTTTTCTGTGCCCGTTGTGCTCAAAACCGCCTGTATTTTGCTGCCGATTCTGGCCGTGGCCCGCGGCGTGCTGCACTACGCGGAGCAGGGCTGCAACCATTTTATTGCGTTCAAGCTGCTGGCGTTCATCCGGGACAAGGTCTTTGGCGTGCTGCGCCAGCTGGCCCCCGCCAAGCTGGAGGGCCGCGACAAGGGCGACCTGATCGCCGTGCTGACCGCTGACATTGAGCTGCTGGAGGTTTTTTACGCGCACACGATCTCGCCCATCTGCATTGCCGTCATCGTAAGCGTCGTTATGGCGTGCTTTATGGGCAGCTATGCACCCGCGCTGGGGCTGTACGCGGCGCTGGCCTATGCGGTCATCGGCATCGGCATACCTGTGGCAGCCGCCAGAGGTGCGCGCAAATCGGGCGAAAGCTTCCGCGCGGAGTTCGGCGCGCTGAACGGCTTTGTACTGGACAGCCTGCGTGGCGTGCGGGAGAGCCTGCAATACAACGACGGCGCGCATCGGCTGGCGCAAATCAACCAGCGCACCGACGCGCTGGCCGAGCAGGAGCGCCGCCTGAAGGAGGCCGGCGGCACGGCACAGGCCGTGACCGGGGCCATCATCCAGCTGTTGGACGCCGGTATGCTGGCGCTGGCTGGCAGCCTGTTCATGGCGGGTGCCATCGGGTTTGACGGTGCTCTCGTCAGCGTTGTGGCACTCATGAGCAGCTTCGGCCCGGTCATCGCGCTGGCGAATCTCGGCACCGGGCTGCAAAGCACCTTCGCCGCGGGCAACCGCGTTCTGGATATTCTCGATGAGCAGCCCGCTGTGCGCGAGGTCACCGACGGCAGGGACATTGTGTTCCGCGGTGCCGACGCCCGCCGCGTGACCTTCGGCTACCGCGACAGCGAGATTTTGAAGGAGGTCAGCCTGCACATCCCGGAGCACGGCATCGTGGGCATCACGGGCCGCAGCGGCAGCGGCAAATCCACACTGCTCAAGCTGCTCATGCGGTTCTGGGACACGGATTTAGGCCGGGTCGAGATCTCCGGCGAGAACATCAAGGGCATCAACACGGCGTCGCTGCGCGCAGCGGAGAGCTTCGTCGAGCAGGACACCGTGCTGTTCCATGACAGTATTGAAGAAAATGTCAAAATTGCCAACCGGAACGCGACCCATGAGCAGGTCGTGGCAGCCTGCAGGAAGGCGTCCATCCACGACTTTATCATGACGCTGCCGCAGGGCTACGACACGTCCGTCGGTGAGCTGGGCGATACCCTCTCGGGTGGCGAGCGGCAGCGGCTCGGTGTGGCGCGGGCATTTCTGCACGATGCACCGTTCATTCTGCTGGACGAACCGACGAGCAACCTCGACAGCCTGAACGAGGCCGTCATCTTGCGCAGTCTGGCCGAGGAGCGGGCCAGCAAGACCGTGGTGCTTGTATCCCACCGCGCCTCGACGATGCGAATTGCTGACACGACGTACTCTGTGGAAAACGGGAGGATGAGCTGATGGCCGTTACGAACACTGTAGGGGGCGGCGTTCCCGACGCCCCGGAGAAGAAGCGCCAACAGGAAAAGGCCACTGTCGGCCTGATGATCGAGCTATACTGCCGCGGCCATCACGGCACACCCAAGGGTCGGCTCTGCCCCGACTGCGCGGTCCTGCGGGACTACGCCGACGCGCGGGTGGACCACTGCCCGCATATAGCGACCAAAACGTTCTGCAGCGTCTGCCAAACGCACTGCTACAAGCCCGAGATGCGGGAGCGCATCCGCCAGGTCATGCGCTGGAGCGGTCCGCGGATGCTGTTCCATCATCCCGTTTTGGCGGTGCGGCATCTGGCAGAGACGCGGAAGCAGAAAAAGGGGCAATAAGATATTGAATATGCCGGAAGGGGAGAGAGGTCCCTCCGGCTTTTTTGCTGTCTGTAGAAGCCGGGCATGCCCGGCCCTCGGCCTTCCCGCAAGTGCGGCGTTACAGGTAGGCTGCGGGCGGGGCATGCCCCGCCCCTACCGGGTGGATTCCGTAAGCGTGCATCACTGCCCGGCTTCTGCCGTGATGCTTTCACAATTTGTTCAAAGCTGCACAATTCAAGTTAGCAATAACTATCTACTTTTCACAAATCTGTTTGGTTAGCCTAACTTCCGTATTGACATCGGGAGTTAGTGGTGGTAAACTACCATCGTAAGCGGTTAGAGCGTTCTAACCGCATGCTTTTGCTCCAAGCGTTAGCATAGGCTAATATATTGCAGAATCGCAAAAGGGGAGTGTGTGGAATGCCTTTAACGATGACTAAAGCAGGCGATACCGTTACCATCCGAAAGATCACCGGCAAGGATGAGGTCCGCCAGCATCTGGCCGAGCTTGGCTTTGTCGTGGGGGAGACCGTTACCGTGGTCAATGAGATCAGCGGCAACCTCATCCTTCAGGTCAAGGAAGCGCGCATCGCGCTGGATAAGACCCTGGCCATGCGCATTATCGTTGCGTAAAAAATTTGGAATCACAGCCCCTCGGCTGTTTGATTGATTGTACCAAGAGGAGGAACGAAGTATGAAGACTCTGAAAGATGTACAGGTCGGCGAGACCGTCGCCGTTGCCAAGCTGCACGGCGAGGGGATCAAATCCGTCGAGCATGACGACCAGAAAACAGCAAATGATAACGCGCCACTGGGTCTTACCGACGGGAGCGGAATCGATCAGTGCTTGTAGATCACGTTGATGAGTCATAGTGAATGCCTCAGTGCAGGTAGAGTAGATGTCTGTTTTGTTTTAGGTATGTTGCGACTTTGTATGTTTGGAGATGAAATGTACAATGGCTTTTCATGCAGAGGCATAACCTGGAGGTTATAGCAAATGGCAAATTGGGCGCAGAAACTTAAGTTGCAACACCTGCAAACGCTTATCGCGCTGGGCGAACAGGGAAATCTGACTCACGTCGCACGGATGATGAATATCACCCAGCCAGCGTTGTCAAAATGGTTATCACAGCTCGAAGATGAGATTGGCATCACCCTCTTTGAACGTCACAGCAAAGGCTTGCGTCCTTCCGAAGGCGGCAAGCTGTTACTGCAGCATGCCCAACGCCTGCTCAATGATATGGAACGTTCGCAATATGAAATCGCCCGTTTTAAGCAAGGCGGCCTGGTGGGAAGTCTGAAGATTGGCTGCTCACCCGTAGCGACCGACTGCGTTTCACTGGCAATACTGGGTTTGCTCAAAGAGTTGCCAACCCTGAACCTTAATATCGAAGAGAAAGTGATGACCCCGCTGCTGCACGATCTGCTCGCGGGTTCGGTGGATGTCGTCGTCGGTCGCGTCGGTGGCCGGGCGCTTCAGTTGCCGCTCAATTACCAGGTGCTGTATACCGAGCCGGTCTGTTTCGTCGCCCGTCCCGATCATCCCTTGGCAAAATATCCCTTGCTCACCTGGCACGATCTGGCGAACTGGCGCTGGATTGTCTGGCCAACAGGAACCCCTATCCGGTGCAAAAAAAGAATACGGCGACAGGCCGATTTTTGTTACGACGCATAATTGTGCC
>OGWV01002127.1_pt1 | contig 12307 bp, 9 predicted proteins | sample 1576081 | NCBI WGS metagenome assembly OGWV01 (sample SAMEA3541541, study PRJEB24748) | human gut metagenome | biome: human gut; feature: human-associated habitat; material: faeces | place: China | collected 2012 | reverse complement strand
AGGCGGTGAACGCCCTGCTCTACGGCACCAACGGCGAAAAGATCGAGATGCACCGCACCAACGAGTTCGGCAGCGGGGTGTACTACAACATATCTTTGCTTTGATGTAGTAACAGGTCATAGCGTACTCCACTGCCGATAAAGGATTTCTTAATACCGGGCAGAGCGTCTACCGCATGATAAATATCCAATAGGGGACGGTGGTCTGAATTTAAGTTCGGACAAACTTTAGGATGTATGCATGAGGGGCGTTTGCACTTCTTGCAAATCGCCTCGTCTTTTCCTTTCATCTGATACATATTGGCAGAAGGACCGCCGAGATCGCTTAAATATCCTTTGAAATCAGGTAGTTGCATCACCTCTTTTACTTCTTTCAATATAGATGCCTTACTACGGCTGACAATGAATTTCCCTTGGTGTGCCGAGATGGTGCAGAATGCGCAGCCACCGAAACAGCCCCGGTGAATATTGACGGAGAATTTAATCACGTATTCGAGCGAACGCAGAATGAAATCATGAAATTCGAGCAACGTCGTGTCGTACAACACTTCGTAATCGCGCACGAAGTTGTCGTTCTCATCGCTCAGCATCCGGAATCGGAAAACCATTGACATAGCTTGTAATTTTTGCATTTCCTACTACAAAGATAGTACAAAAAGGGAAAATGCAAAACCACAGGCTGCGTCACTTCCGACCGCCAAATACTGAGCAACGGTCTGCTTGCCGTCCTCTGCCTTTATGTATACCTGCTCTAACAGGCAAACTTCCTTCAGCTCTTTGTTCAGACGGCCACTTACTGCGCCCTCGATTACCTTTTCAGGCTTGCCAGCCATCTTAGGATCGTTCTGGATCTGAGCCATCAGGATCTCTTTCTCATGAGCCTTGTACTCTTCAGAAACGTCAGCAGTGGAAACATACTTCGGAGACAGTGCAGCGATCTGCATTGCTACGTTGGTCAGTGCTTCTTTTACCGCATCGTTCTTTACATCGGTGTCAGCTTCTACTAAAACGCCGATACGTCCGCCGCCATGTGTATAGGAAACAACAAGGGGAGCGGTAACCTTCTGGAATCTTCTGATCTTTAAGTTCTCACCGATTACTGCGATCTGCTCAACCAGAACTTCCTTTACAGTCTTGGAAGGTTCTTCATGCCATGCTTCATCCAGGAATGCTTCCAGCTCTGTATTGTCAGAATTTACTGCCTGCTCAGCAACTGCAGCTACGAAGTTCTGGAACTTCTCGTTCTTTGCAACAAAGTCTGTCTCAGAGTTTACTTCTACGACAGCAGCGGTGCCTTCGTCTTTTACAGCGATGCGGCAGATACCTTCTGCAGCGATACGGCCAGCCTTCTTCTCAGCCTTTGCCTGTCCGTTCTTTCTCAGAAATTCAACAGCAGCGTCCATGTCGCCTTCTGTTGCGGTCAGCGCCTTTTTGCAGTCCATCATACCAGCGCCGGTCATTTCTCTTAACTCTTTTACCATTGCAGCTGTAACAGCCATTTTACTTTCCTCCATATAAAATCAGTTTATTGGGTTCTATTGTCAAAAAGTATTTATGCCTCTTCTGCAGCAGCTACTTCTTCGATATCGGAAGCTTCGCCCTGTGCAGCTGCTTCTTCGGTATAAACTTCTTCGCCCTGATTTGCTTCGATAACAGCGTCTGCCATCTTGGAAGTGATCAGTTTAACGGCTCTGATTGCATCGTCGTTACCAGGAATGATGTAATCCAGCTCTTCGGGATCGCAGTTGGTGTCGCCGATACCGATCAGCGTGATACCCAGTGCATGAGCTTCCTGTACACAGATCTTTTCCTTCTTAGGGTCAACAACGAAGATAGCATCCGGGATTCTGGTCATGTTCTTGATACCGCCCAGATTCTTCTCCAGCTTTTCCCATTCCTTCTTCAGCTGGATAACTTCTTTCTTAGGCAGAACATCGAAGGTACCGTCTTCGGACATGGTCTCGATTGCTTTCAGTCTCTCGATTCTGCTTCTGATGGTCTTGAAGTTGGTCAGCATGCCGCCCAGCCATCTCTCATTTACAAAATACATACCGCAACGCTCAGCCTCGGTCTTAACAGCGTCCTGTGCCTGCTTCTTGGTGCCGACGAACAGGATGGTGCCGCCCTGTGCTGCGATCTCAAATACTGCCTTGTAAGCTTCGTCCACTTTGCCTACAGACTTCTGCAGGTCGATGATGTGGATACCGTTTCTCTCGGTGAAGATATAAGGAGCCATTTTAGGGTTCCATCTTCTGGTCTGATGTCCGAAATGAACACCTGCTTCAAGTAACTGTTTCATAGAAATAACGCTCATTGTTCTTACCTCCATTGGTTTTTTCCTCTGTGCCTTTTTAGAAACATCCTGTAAAGCTCAATTCACAGGATCCACCATTTCCACCCGCCAGCCATCCAAAGCGTTAAAGGACACCGGTGACGGAACCAGACACATGTTTTATGGTCACAACATTAGGATTTTATCATAAATGCTGATGACTTGCAAGACTATTATTTACTTCTTTTCCTTCATTTTGCGGATTTCCCCATAGGCAAATTCGTTGCAGACCTTGATATAAGTGCCTTTCATGCCGGAGGAACGGGATTCGATGATTCCCGCGCTCTCAAATTTGCGCAGCGCGTTGACGATAACGGAACGGGTAATGCCCGCCTGATCCGCAATTTTACTTGCGACCAGAATGCCTTCCGTCCCATGCAGCTCCTGAAAGATCAGGCTGATCGCTTCCAGTTCGGAATAGGATAAGGTTCCGAGTGCGGCGTGTACCACTGCGATTTTGCGGTCTTCCTCAGCACTCTCCTCGGTCACAGCCCGCAGCATTTCCAGTCCCACCACCGTGGAGCCGTATTCGCACAGAATGATATCGTCGATCGTATAGCTTTGCCCCCTGCGGTATAAAAACAGCGTGCCGAGGCGTTCCCCTGCGATCTCGATCGGTGTCACGATCGCGGAAAATTCCTCGTCCTCTTCGCCATCAAAGCCCAGAGTTGCAAGGCTTGCGTTTTCTTTGGTGGACAAAATTGAAAGCATTCTCTCATTCAGCAACGGATCAAGAAAGCTTCCGACGTTGCAGCCGGAAAGCTCCCGGATTGCACCGCCGTCCTTGCCGGAAATGCCCAGTACTTTTCCTTTTCGGCTGATCACCAGCACGTTTGACTGCAGCGCATCCTGCATCACCTTGCAGATATCGTTAAAAACAACTTTGCTGGAATGGCTGTTATGCAGCAGCTTCCCGATCTTTCTTGTCTTATCCAGCAGCTGAATCCCGCTCATCTTTTCTGTTCCTCCACAAATTTATCCCTGGCCGTTTTCTTCTTTTTCCTTCTCTTTGACAAAACCGCAGCCCTCCTTCGAGCATACGAGTTTGTTGCCCTTTTCCAGAAGAATGGAGCCACAGACCGGGCACTTTTCATTGGAAGGCCTCTGCCATACCATGAAATCGCACTCCGGGTTGCCGATACAGCCATAGTATTTTCTGCCCTTCTGTGTCTTTTTCAGGACGATATCCTTGCCGCACTTGGGGCATGCTACGCCGATTTTTTCGTAATAAGGTTTGGTATTGCGGCATTCCGGAAAGCCCGGACATGCCAGGAATCTGCCGTGAGGTCCGTATTTGATGACCATGCGCCGTCCGCACAGCTCGCAAACCTCATCTGATTCCTCGTCTCCCACCTTGACCTCTTCCAGTTCCTTCTCCGCGTTCTGCACAGCCTCCTCCAGATCGGGATAGAAATTGGAAACAATTGTCTTCCAGTCTACGGTTCCTTCGGAAACGCCATCCAAAAGTGCTTCCATATTCGCTGTAAAGTTGACGTCCACAATTGTCGGGAACGCCTCCTTCATCATCTTATTGACAACCTCTCCCAGCTCCGTCACATACAGGTTCTTGTTTTCTTTAATGACATAATGACGTGCAAGGATCGTCGTGATCGTCGGTGCATAGGTACTGGGACGACCGATACCCAGTTCTTCCAGCGTCCGGACAAGGGACGCTTCTGTATAATGTGCGGGAGGCTGGGTAAAATGCTGCTCCCCGTCAAATTCCTTTAAGGACAGCTTCGTATCCTTGTCGATGCTTTTTGCGAGGGTGCGGTTTTCTGCCTTATCCTCGTCGTCCATCGTGTATACACTCATGAAACCGTCAAAGATCACCTTACTGGCCGCAACCGTAAAACGATGTCCGTTGCCGTCAATCTTCACAGAGGTTGTCTCGTACTTGGCAGGCGTCATGCGGCTTGCCATAAAACGCTTCCAGATCAGCTGATAGAGACGAAACTGATCCCTGCTTAAGGATTCTTTGATTTCCAAAGGGGTCCGTGCAACATCCGTCGGACGGATCGCTTCGTGGGCATCCTGAATTTTCTGTCCGCCCTTTTTCACGGTGCCTTCTCCGGCATACTGTTCGCCGTATTTCTCAGTAATATAGCTGCGCGCCATGTTTTCCGCCTCTTCGGAAACACGCGTGGAATCGGTTCTTAGGTAGGTGATGATACCGACTGTACCATTTCCCTTGATATCTACCCCTTCGTACAGCTGCTGCGCCAGCCGCATGGTTTTCTGTGTGGAAAAATTCAGCACCTTACTGGCTTCCTGCTGCAGGGTAGAGGTGGTAAAGGGAAGGGGAGCCTTCTTGATGCGCTCGCCCTTTTTGACGTCGCTCACCTGAAACTCTGCCTTTTCGCAATCCTTTTTGACTGCTTCTACTTCCGCTGCGGTTTTTAAAATACGCTTGGTATCCTGCTCTCCGTAATATTTGGCTATCAGGGGTTTTCTTTCCCCTGGAATCTGGAATGCTGCATCAAGGGTCCAGTATTCCTCCGGAATAAACGCATTGATCTCTTCTTCGCGATCACAGATAATGCGCAGGGCAACAGACTGCACACGTCCGGCAGAAAGTCCCCGCTTCACCTTTGCCCACAGAAGCGGGGAAATCCGATAGCCAACCATACGGTCCAGCATCCGGCGCGCCTGCTGCGCATCCACTAAATTCATATCGATTTCTCTCGCATGCCTTAACGATTCCTTCACTGCTGTCTTCGTGATCTCGTTAAAGGTAATACGGTACACCTTTTTACCGGAGAGCTTGAGCGCTTCCATCAGATGCCAGGAAATCGCCTCTCCCTCCCGGTCCGGGTCGGTTGCGAGATAGATTTTTTCTGCTTTTTTGACCTCTTTGCGGAGGTTCGCCAGGATGTCACCCTTGCCGCGGATCGTGATATACTTCGGTTCGTAATCATGCTCCACATCAATGCCGAACTGGCTCTTGGGAAAGTCACGCACATGCCCGTTACTGGCTGCTACCTCATAGTTCGCCCCCAAGAACTTCTTGATCGTTTTGACTTTGGCCGGTGACTCCACGATCACTAAATATTTTGCCATATTTGATATCCCCAATTTTCATTACTGCTATTACGCACATTTTTGGTCCTGTGCAGTGATCGTGAACCACTATACACCATATCATCCGTCATTGCAAGCAAAAGTTTTCCTGTAATATCGCCCCATTACGCTTCCTGCAGCGCCCTCCAGCTCCAGAAAAACAAGCTCCTGCATCAGCATCTGCACATTTATGGATATCTTCTGTCTCACAAGGGTATCCGCAATTTCGTCCATGCTCTGCGGCATTGTATCCAGCGCCTGCCAGATCGTTTTGCGCAGAGGCGGCCAGGAAGATGAGGCGGTAGAGCTGAGAGCGTCTGTCACAGGGCACAGCATTTTGTCGGCAATCACACCGGCAGCCTTGGCAGCGTTCGGGCGTTCTGCCTGGGCTAAGGAAAACGTTTCGTCTCTACCTGCGTGCGGTACGCTGCCCTGCAGTTCCTGCAGCAGCTGTGCCACACTCACCGCGATGCCTGCGCCATTTCCGATCAATCGGTTGCAGCCACGACTACAGGTATCCGTAATGCGTCCCGGCACAGCAAACACATCCTTTCCCTGTTCCAGCGCCATATCCACGGTAATCAGCGTTCCGCTCTTTTCACGCGCTTCGATAACGAGCACGAGATCCGAAAGTGCGCTGATAATCCGGTTGCGGGGCGGAAACAGTCTTGAATGGGGCTGCGTCCCCGGCGGATATTCCGACAGGATACATCCGTTTTCCCACAGCCTTTCATACAGCGGCCTGTTCTCCTCCGGGTAGCAGATGTCCACACCGCAGCCCAGCACCGCAACCGAATATCCGCCTGCTGACAGCGCCGCCCGCTGCGCGATTCCATCCGCCCCCCGCGCCATGCCGCTGACAATTCCGATCCCCTCCTTCGCAAGTCCCCTGGCGAAATATTCCGCCATTTCTTTTCCATAGGAGGAACAGGCCCGCGCACCGACAATGGCTGCCATCTTTTTTCCCGGCTCCGGCAGCTTCCCGATCCTGTACAGCACCAGCGGTGGATCGGAAATTTCCTTCAATCGTTTTGGAAACCCTTCTTCCCACAAAAAATCGAAGGAAATTCCTTTTTTCTTCCACTGCTCCTCCTGTCGCTTTGCCCGTTCCAGATTTTCGGGCGCGTCCCAGTTTTTCAAAAGCGCCGCTTTTTTCTCCCCCAGCAGCTTTTGCAGACTTTCCGCCGGCAGCTTTCGGATTTCGGAAACGTCTCCTGCCTTTTCCAAAAGCTTTCGAATGCTGACAGCGCCGATCCCTTCCACCCGGCAAAGGGCAAGTGCCAGAGTGCGCTCCTGCTCCATTTGACTTTTACAATTCTGTTGTTTTTCTATTCTATGCTCCCTTCTGCCCGCGGCGCTTCACTCCCGCAGCACATTCTGATTTCGGAAAAAGAGCGCCTGTCCCAGATGCTCTACACCAATCCGGTCTTTTCCTTCCAGATCTGCAATCGTCCGCGCCACACGGATAACGCGATGGCATCCCCGCATGGAAAGCCCCGCCTGCTCGCTGGCCTGTTCCAGAAACTCCTGTTCCTCAAGTCCCAACGGACAGTATTTTAAAATTTCCCCCGGACTCAACCGACCGTTTTCCCGCATTGCCGCACCACGGCATCGCATCTGCTGCCGCTTTCTTGCCTCCAGCACCTGTTCCCGCATCCATTTGCTTCCGTTTTTGTCGCTATCTATATAGGAAGCTTCTCTTTTTTCCCACAGCTTTCGAATCGGCGTCTGTTTGATCTGACAGCATAAATCCATCCGGTCGAGAAGCGGTCCCGAAAGTCTCGCCAAATACCGACGCACCTCCCAGTCCTGACATCTGCAGCGGTTTCTGTCCGGATAATAGCCGCAGGGGCAGGGGTTCGTCGCTCCTAACAGCATAAAATCCGCCGGATACACAAAGTTTCCCCGGCTCCGGGCAAGAAAAATCTTTCCCTCTTCCATCGGCTGCCGCAGGACGTCCAGCGTCTGTCGCTTAAATTCCGCCATTTCATCCAAAAACAACACGCCCCGGTGCGCCAACGTCACCATTCCCGGTTTTGGGACAGCGCCGCCTCCGGTCATTGCATAAACAGATACCGTATGATGCGGGCTGACAAACGGTCGCTCCTGAATCAGCGTTCCATCCTCCAGCTGCCCTGCCGCGCTGTAGATTGCAGACACCTCCTGCTTTTCTTCCTCGCTCATGGGCGGCAGGATTCCCGGCAGGCACCTCGCAAGCATCGTCTTTCCGGTACCGGGCGGTCCTGCCAAAAGCAGATTATGGGCTCCGGCAGCTGCAATCATTGCAGCGCGCTTTGCTTCCTCCATTCCGCACAGCAATGCAAAGTCCGGCGTTTTCTTTTCTTTTTCCATCCTGCCTTTTGCCTGACTCTGCCATCTGTCTTCCGCGTCCCGCCGCATCCGTTCCTGTTCCTGCGCAGACGCGTTTACATACTCCATTGCTTCTTCCAGGCTGCAAACGCCCATGACCGGCAGTTTCCCAACCGCAAGCCCTTCTCCCAGATTTTCAAACGGAATCAAATAGCTTCGAAAAGCGCTCTGATTTGCCGCATGCAGCATCGCCAGTACGCCCCGAACCTGCTTAATTCGCGCATCCAGCCCGACCTCGCCCACCGCCCAGAGCTCCCTCAACCGCTCCGGCGGCACTTTTCCCTGCGCCGCAAGAATGACGAGTGCGGTCGGCAAATCGAACGACGTCCCGGATTTCACAATTCCTGCCGGAGAATAATTTACCGTAATTTTTTCCGCCGGAAGCGCTGCGTTGATGTGATGCAGGGAAACGCGCAGACGTTCCCGCGCCTCCCGCACTTCACTGTCTAAAAGTCCTACCATATCAAAACAGGGCAGTCCTTTTGAAATATCGACTTCCACCTGCGCAACATAGCTCTGCAGGCCATAAAGTCCGCCTGCATTGATCTGACAATACATCTTTCCCCTTTCCGTCCCGGGAAATTCAGCCAACCAGAAAAAGGGCAGACTTTTCCTCTGCCCTCCAACTATCATAACTGTTTTAACCATACCGCATGCCGCAGCATGCTGTCAACCGTTTTTTGTGCATTCCGGCTCACTGCTTTTTGCACTGCTGCTTTTCAAAAATCCGCCTTTCATCCCCATGCCGCATCCCGCAAGCGCAAGAGCGCTCGTTTTTCAATCCGGCTGACATAGCTTCGGGAAATCCCCAGCCGTTTTCCTACCTCTTTCTGCGTAAGTTCGGTTCCTCCGGGCAGTCCGTACCGAAGATACAGCACCTCCTTTTCCCGTAGGCTGAGCACACTTTCCATCAGCTCATAGAGCTTTTTGTTCAGCCGCTGTTTTTCCATCTCTTCCACGATGTCCGGCTGCTTTTGTTCCATCACGTCTAAGAGGTTGATCTCGTTGCCCTCCCGGTCGGTTCCGATCGGCTCGTATAGCGATACTTCCCGCAACGTCTTTTTTTTACTGCGCAGCATCATCAGAAGCTCGTTGTCGATGCACCGGGCGGCGTAGGCTGCCAAACGGCTGTTTTTCTGCGGGTCAAAGGTCTCCACCGCCTTGATCAGCCCGATTGTCCCGATTGAAATCAGGTCTTCCAGTTCTTCCTCGCTGCTGTATTTTTTTGCAATGTGCGCGACCAGCCTTAAATTACGTTCAATCAGGAGCCGTTTCGCCTCGCTTTTTCTTCCGGCATCTTCTGCCTGCAATGCCTGTATGCAAAGGCTTTCCTCTTCCTTTGACAGAGGTTTCTGAAAGGTTTTCACTCCTAGCCCCCAGCCGTTGCCAACGCCCCGGCCTCCTGCAGTTTACTTTATTTTATGAAAACCCTTTTCGTCCCGTGCCTTTCCATCTGTCCCTATTTTTGAGCGGTGTGCTCGATTTTGGCGCACAGCAGCGGCTGTCTATCGACGCAGCCGTTTTTGACGCGCGGTATTCACGCGTCTTTGATCGGACAGTCTGCAAACAGCGCCGCCACTGCGGACTTGTATTCCGTCATCTTCTGCGCCTTGCGGATTTTTTTGAGATATTTTTCGGAGCCTTCAAACAGCTGCCCCTGCCAGCTCCAGAGTTCCTTCATTTTAAATAGTACGTCCCGTTCTCCGGACAGCACCGCTGCGTAATCCTCCGCCAATCGCCCATAAAAATCGCGGATATCCGATACCCGCTTCGCAGCGTTCTCCCAGACTGTGCTTCCGTTTTCCAGGCGCAGTTTCTTTGCAGCGTTTTTTTCTGCCAAATCAGTTCTTCGGGCGCGCAGCCGCATCACCAGCGCCGGGTCGATCAGCATTCCCCTGCCGAACATCAGGTCATCCGCACCCGGATACTCCACCAAAAATCTCTCCGTATCGGAAACGCTGAATAAATCGCCGTTGTAGCAGACCGGAATGGTCCGTTCCACAGTTTCTTCATCTGCTGCAGCTGCGCTCAGCCTTTCTTTCGCCCGCACATAGGCTTCCCGGTGCACGTTTCCTTTATAAAACTCTTTCAGCACGCGGGGATGCACGATCAGCTTCTGAATCGGATACTGGGAAAAAATATCCAACAGGCGCTCAAATTCATCCGGGTTTTCCACGCCAATTCTCGTTTTGATCGAGATTTTCAGCGGGCTGTGTGCAAAAATTTCCTCCAGAAACGCATCCAGTGCGTCTGGATCAGCCAAAAATCCGGCGCCTTTTTTCTTCGCCGTCACGGTGGCAGACGGACAGCCAAGATTTAAGTTCACTTCTTCATAGCCCTGTTCTTTGAGCATCCCCGCAACCTTGCAAAAGCCTTCCGCCTGATTCGTCAGGATCTGCGGAACGACCGCAATGTTCTGATTGTGCTCTGCTGCAATGTCGTTCCACTCCCGCGTCGTGAAGCTTTTCCCTTTTTTCGGCGTGATGAACGGTGTGTAATAGCGATCCATCGACGGAAAGCACGCATGATGCGCATTCCGGTAAATATATCCTGTAATCCCCTCCAGCGGGGCAAATTCATACTGCATGCGATTCTCCCGATCTTAATAATCCAGTAAAAACTCCGCCAGCGCATAGTTGCTGACGTCCACGCCATAATCCGTCAGGCGCAGATTTTTTTTCGATTCATCCAGACAAAGTAACTGTTCGGAAAACAGCTTATCCGCTGCGTTCTGATAAACGTCCCAGAAGCTTTTCCCAAACTGGTGTTCAAATGTTTGCAGTTCAATGCCTTTTGTCAGGCGCAGCCCCAGAAACATAAACTCTTCCATTCGTTCCGACACACGAAGCGTCTGCACCTCTTCCCGAAGGTTTGCAAAATCTCCCTGATTTTTGCCGCATTCCAGATAGTCCGATAAATCAGACGTCATCTTCCAGCGCATCGGGTCAATCAAAGACGACGCTCCAAGCCCGATCCCTAAATAATCCGTCCGGTTCCAGTAGCCGATGTTGTGGCGGCAGGCATACCCGTCCTTCGCATAATTCGAAATTTCATACCGATGGTAGCCATACTGTTCCAGAATTTCCCGCGTTCGGGCATACATCCGGCGTTCGTCCTCTTCCGACGGAAGCGGCAGCATTTCTTTCGGGCGCAGCGTCTGGTTTGCATCCTCACCATACCAGCTCCAGAATGGCGTACCTTCTTCGATGATCAGGCTGTAGGCCGACAGATGCTCCGGCGCAAGCTCTGCAGCTTTCATGAGTGTCTGCTCCCAGCTCTCCACCGTCTGCCCCGGCAGCGCAGACATCAGATCGACGTTGATGTTTTCAAACCCAGCCCTCCGCGCCTGCTTATAGTTTTGGACAAAGGTATCGAAATTGTGAATTCTGCCAAGCATGGCAAGCTCTTTGTCGCACGCCGACTGCATCCCCATGCTCAGCCGGTTGATTCCGGCACGCCGATATCCGACGAGTTTTTCAAAATCCAGCGTGCCCGGGTTGCTTTCCAGCGTAATTTCTGCATCGTCCGCAACGCAAAAATGCGTCCGGATCGCGTCCATCAGCCGTTCCATATCCATGACGCGCAAAAGGGACGGCGTACCGCCGCCCCAGAAAATCGTAGTGACTCTGCGCTCTTGATAAAACTGACTCTCCTGCACGATCTGTGAAAGGAGGGCATCGACGTATCTTTTCGGAACGTAACCATCCGCTGTAGAGCTATCTGTTGCCAGCGGTGCCGACAAAAAATCGCAGTAACGACATTTTTGCCTGCAGAACGGAATGTGCAGATATAATTCCAGATCTTTTTTCGGTGTCATAGGCTCAGTTCTCATCCAGCTTTAAGACGCTCATGAAAGCCTTCTGCGGAATTTCCACGTTGCCGACCTGACGCATCCGCTTCTTGCCTTCCTTCTGCTTTTCCAGAAGCTTTTTCTTACGGCTGATATCGCCGCCATAGCATTTTGCAAGCACGTCCTTGCGCATCGCCTTGACGGTTTCCCGGGCGATAATCTTGCCGCCGACTGCCGCCTGAATCGGAATTTCGAACAGATGGCGCGGGATTTCATCCTTTAACTTTTCGCACATTTTCCGACCACGCTCGTATGCGCTGTCCTTATGTACAATAAATGAAAGTGCATCCACTTCTTCCCGGTTAATCAAAATATCCAATTTTACAAGCTCTGACTGCTCATACCCCTTTAACTCATAGTCAAACGACGCATAACCCTTGGAACGGGACTTTAACGCATCGAAAAAGTCGTAAATGATTTCATTTAACGGCAGCTCGTATTTGAGCAATGCACGGGTTTCTTCCATATATTCCATGCCGAGATACTGACCTCGGCGCTCCTGGCACAGCTCCATAATGGAACCGATGTAGTCCGTCGTCACCATGATCTCTGCCGAAACCACAGGCTCTTCCATATATTCGATCATCGACGGGTCGGGCAGATTGGACGGATTGGTCAGCTCGATCACTTCCCCGTTGGTCTTATGCACCCGGTACACAACGCCCGGCGCCGTTGTCACCAGATCAAGGTTGTACT
>OGWV01002118.1_pt1 | contig 12330 bp, 10 predicted proteins | sample 1576081 | NCBI WGS metagenome assembly OGWV01 (sample SAMEA3541541, study PRJEB24748) | human gut metagenome | biome: human gut; feature: human-associated habitat; material: faeces | place: China | collected 2012 | reverse complement strand
TGTGGTGTGGACATCGGGGCGGACTGCTTTGCATCATGACCGCGCCCATCTGCAACCGGGATCAGCTCATTACAAAGGTAAAACGCGGTGCAGAGCGTCAGGTGATGAAGGTTTATTTCAAGAAATACGGGAAATAAGCATTGTTTTTTTAATTTTTTATTGAAAAATGCAGCTTCATCTATTAGAATATAAAAGGATATGTTTATTTTTGGAACGATAGAATAAACATCGATTTTGGATTTATAAAAATGATAAATAATTTGAGGAGGAAATATCATGATTTCTGCAGGTGAATTTAGAAAAGGCATTACTTTTGAAATGAACGGTGAGCCCCATGTAATTCTGGACTTCCAGCACGTTAAGCCCGGGAAAGGCTCTCCCTTCGTAAGAACAAAATACAAAAATATTCTGACAGGTGCTACAAGAGAAGAAGCGTTCAACCCCAACGATAAATTCCCCAAGGCACACATTGAAACAAAGAAGATGCAGTATCTGTATAATGACGGTGAACTGTACTACTTCATGGACAACGACACCTTCGACCAGATTCCTCTGCACCATGATCAGGTAGATGACGTACTTTTTAAAGTCCTCTTTTCCGAACCTGAATTAAAATCACTAGTTTCCCCATTTGAAGCTGCATATAAATCAGGAGCAGTGGACCAATTAGAAGGACAGATGGCAAGTCTAAAAGTACAGTTATCAAGACTGGCTACTAAAGAATCTTTTTGGGTATTTAGTGGCAATGATTTCAATTTAAAAGTATCAGATAAAAAAGACCCTAGTTATCTTATCATTGCAAATAACCCTAAAACACAAAGCATGAATAGTGCTTTAAATGCACTTATCATTAACCGATTAACTAGACTTGTCAATACAAAAGGTAACTACCCTACTTCAATCATAGTAGATGAATGTCCCACATTATATTTTTATCAACTTGCAACACTACTTTCTACTGCACGTAGCAATAAGGTTTCAATTTGTTTGGGATTACAGGAACTACCGCAATTAGAAGAACAATACGGCAAAGCTACCGCAAAAACTATAACTTCTATTATAGGTAACACTTTATCCGGGCAAGCTAAAGCTCCTGAAACTTTAGATTGGCTACAAAAACTATTTGGAAAAGTTAAGCAAGTAAAAGAAGGTGTTACTATCAGAAGAAACGAAACAACAATTAATATGAATGAACAAATGGATTTTGTTATCCCGGCATCCAAAATATCTTCATTACAAGCTGGTACATTAGTAGGGCAAGTTGCATTAGATTTTGGACAAGAAGATAATTTTCCAACAGCGATGTACCATTGCAAAACCAATTTAGATTTAAAAAAAATTAAGAAAGAAGAAGAAGCCTACAAAGAACTGCCAAAAGTATATAACTTTGGGACAGCAGATAATAGAGAGAAATTACTGCAAAAAAACTTTAAGAGAATATACGACGAAGTAGAAACAGTAATAGAACAATATGTATAACATTACATTACCAATTTTAGGCACAAGGTTAAAGCAAATCCGAGAGCATATAGGATATTCCCAAGCTCAATTAGCAGAACAGCTGAACTGTAAACAAAATGCGATTTCAAATCTTGAACTAGGAAAAGGGGGCAGCCTAAAACTTTTATTTCAAGTGCTGAATTTTTATTCTAACTATGTTTTTATAGATTTAATATTTAGTGAAAAGTTTTATCTGATTTCTAATACAGAAGAAGATGAAGCGCAAAAAGCCAATTATAATTCTGTTATAATAGAAATTATAAGACAATCAGAAAAAAACTATGAGGATGCTATGTCAAACGCTAAAAAAGAGCTAGAAGCTAATCTTCAAAAAGCCATCAATTTATTACAGCCCTAATAAAATAAAAGAGAGTACAAAATACTCTCTTTTATTTTCCAATATTACTTTAAAGAATTTGTGATACCTATTCTTTTGGAGTTCTGGCACTGATGGGCGTATATAGCATGATGAAATGATACCGAATTATCGTCCCTGGTACACCCTGAAGAACTCCTTTTTGATACCAAATACAAAAAGCTGCTGGAAGCCGGACACAAAGAATTGATACCATAAAACTATAGGGAAAAAGAAGAAGGACAAAATGCCATATTATATATAAATAATATGAATATGTGATTAATATCCTTCACTCCCCGAAACCCAGAAAGAGCAACACGAGAATCTTCTTTTCCCTATGTCCATTTCATAAAAATGATACCAGTATAATAACAAATACTTATAATATGAAAAGAGAGCATCCAAATACATACCTTTTAACAATACAATCGAAATCAATCTATCCTATCTAATTCTATTATAGCTACTTTCTCTTTATCTGGACTTGCTTCATTTTGTATAAGAGTTATATGTTTTTGGGTATAGCTTTTAATAACCCAAGGAGCACCACCTAAATATAAAGCATTGCTATTAAATATGATATATTTTCCTTCTATTTTGTAAGTAATATCAATTTCATCGTAACTTTCCCAATTTACTTTCCCCGATTGAGTATCTATAAATTGCATACCTACTCCCATATTGGGAACTACCCAAGCATCACAACGACCTGTACCACGCCATGAGGTTTGATATAGTTTTTGGGGAGTAAGTTCTCCTATTTGTACCTCTGGATTTTTATCATCACAACTTGTAAAACTTATGTTTACTAAAAATAATGCCCAAAGCATTAATAAGCAAGATTGTTTAAAATAATGTACCATGTATTAAAATAGATTATATTAATATAAATACCAGACTTCAAAATTACAATCCTATAATTGTGTATAGATTTGCTAATGTTGCTATTGAAATCTGTTTTTCTACTAAATTAGAAGCCCATGAACTAAGACCATATACTTCCAGCAAACTCTCATCTCTTTCATCTGCAAAAAATGAAAAACAGAGTTTGGTAGTTGGGTCGTATAAATATTCCATATTAGTTGCCTCATGATAGTACTTACAGAAACCTTTTTCATTGAAGTTCTCCAAAACCATACATAGCGGAGAACGCATTTGAGGATTAATACGCTTTCTAGTATTATAACTTATCTGAATATCAGAGCTGAAATACCTTGATATTTCTGCCGATATAATTTGGGCTTTTTTGATAAAAACATTATCATCTTCATTTTGCCTTAATTCCGCATCCGTAGCATTACTTTTACTCAATACTATTTGGTCACCCTGTCTTGTTGTTAACACAGCAGCTACATCATATAAACTTTCTCCCGAAGCAGATGTCTTTGTCAATACTCTTGCAATCGTAATAGACGGAGTATAAAGTCTTGTAACAGGAAGAAGAATTTCCTTAGAAGTATCATCAAAACGTCTTTGAAAGTTTCTTTCCAGTACAAAATCCGACATTGGATATAATCCTTCTTCTATTAAATCAATCACTGTATGATTTTTTGAATCATTTAATGATTTTCTCCAAGATTGCAAGTTTATATTTATGTCTTTAAGTGCCATTGTAGTATTCACTACACCTGTTTCATCTTGAATACCACCCAATGTTTTTACACGTATAAATATATCTTGTCTTTTGTAAACTGTAGAATCAAAAGTACCATCCTTTCCATTAAATCCGAACGACCCATTAAGTGAATCACCTTTATATACAAGTGAAGCATTAATATTTTTCTCTAAGGATTTAGTTTTCTGTTCAACATTCGTATTTGAATCCGCATTACCCATATATTGCGCAAAAGCTCTTCCACCTGTATAATAACCAACAACAACAAAATCTCCATATGAATCAATGATAGATGATATAGGAGAGGTATATAAATTATTAATAAAAGACCTTCTTAAAAACTGCCTTGCAAACACTTTATTAGAACCATTGGAACTTAACAAGGTAAATTTGCCATGAGCAAACAATATATTCATTTCCCCATAAGCTTGTTCTTTTGATTCATTAATAAAAGTTCTAAATGTTTCGGTTGTCGTTTTCTTTTTCCCTATAGAAAAAAATCCTAGATTTAAAGAAAATCCACTTTTCACAGTTTTACTTATTGATGAAAAATGCGTATAATTATTAAAATCATAATAAGCAAACGATGACTGGTCGTTCCAGTTAGGATAATTTTCATCAATATATGATTCATCATATTCTTTTAGAGATTCAATATCAAGTATGGAATGCGTAAAGTTATCAAAATCACTTGGTATATAATTCCCCTTAAGCAATTTATAACCATAACCTAGATATTTATCAGTTCCCCCAATCATCTCACCACTTCTTGTCAACTCTTCATCAAAAGAAGGTTGTCCTGTAATAACATCTGGAAGAGATGGATTACGTTCTTGAAGAATCACATCATCACATGAATAATCAGTTTCAACCACTGTATTTTGCTGTGCGCATAAGTTCAAATCCTCTGAACAAGCTATAAACAATGGAGCTATAACAGATAAAATTAAACAGCATAATATTGATTTCATAATCTTTTCTTATTGCAGATTATTATTAGATAAACTTTTCATATATTCTTCTAAAGGAATTGTTACTATTTCGTCTGGTTTTGCCTTTGATGTAGTATTTATTATTCCATACCAAGAACCTTTAAATTTAACTTCTCTATCATTAGCCTCATTTCCATTACGATAAGTCATAGTAATAGTATAGTCAGCCTTTACACTATATTTCTTTAAATAAGTCGTTACTTTAATTAAAGATGGCTCATCAACTTCTACCGGAATAGTCACCGATAATGTTTTAGGTATCTCATACGTTGTGGAAGTATAAGGAGCTCTAGGCAAAAATATTGTTGAATCAGGCATTTCCCCACTACTAAAATTGCCAGGGGCAATAAATTGCCCGGCTATTATTGCAGGACGTAAAAACATTTGTTCTTCATTTGCCATTGGAATTTTCAAAGCTCCTTTTTCTGTATAACAAGAAGTATCTTTTACATCTTTTTTTGCATAAATTGTAATATTTGATGGTCCAGCAACTGCTCCTGTCTGACCATTTGAATACACAACAACAGGGTCTAATTCCGTCACTACAGCTTTAGGTTCAAATGCTATTTCTTTTACTTTAAATTTATCCTGAAACTCTAATAGAAACTCTTGCTGTGGTTGCTTATTATATTTTGCATACCCTACCTGCCCATTACTCTTTACTTCTATAGAATAATTAAACACACTCCAAGGATTATTGGGGTCTGCCGTTCCTAAATATGTCTGATTTTCAATATTAAAATATCCTTTATATGTTGATGGTATAAGGTCCCAACTTCCAGAACTTATATCTTCCGAGTCCCAAACAAAAACAAGTTTATTGTTTGGGTCATTGTTATATTGACCACAAACCAATGGCTTATTATAAGACTTTGAATAAATCAAATATGGTATTCCACTACTAGGTGGCAAAATCTTTAAATAGAATTTTGAAGAACTATAAGCTGAAAGTATCAATTCTTTTCTCATTCCTTGAGTAGAAAGATAAGGCTGTCCAACCACTCCACCTCCTCTGACTTTCAACGCAAAAGGAAGCTCTCTAACAGCATACATATTTGATGAATAAAATTCATCTGTCTCAGGATAATAAGAATAAGATTTCGTTTCTGGCTTTTTTTTAAACTCATCTATATTAGAAAACAGACTCACAGAGTCAGCAACAGAGATAGCTCTTGACTGGATTGAACTTTCTGATGTTTCCGAAAAATCATATAAAAGTTCAGAACTTTTTTCACAAGAGACAAGACCAATAGTCATTGCTCCTACCAATAATTGACTTACGCCCCAAAAAGAATAGAATTTTTTTTTCATAAATATAGTTTTAAAATTATGTCCTTAGAAACAAATACACAATAGAGTTCACGTAGATTTACTTTCTGACGCACGCGAATACGCCACATATACAAAAGGACGAAGAGAAAACAAATCCATGATGCCAAAAACTTTTAGGTAAATATATAAATAGCTCTTACAGCATATTACGTTAAGAGCTATTTATCCCAAAAAGTCAGTTATATTTTACTTAATTTCCCGAAAGACTTAGCCAAAGACGAACTGTTCTTTTAGCCTTATTCTGTTCTCCTTCTAGAATCTTTGCATCACCTTTCTTATAGCTTATTTTTAATTGAGAATCAGTCTGTATAGCATCATATAGAGGAAGCAAAAAGAAATTATCTTCATCTAAAAGTTTTTCCATTATTAACGGAATAATATTTTTACCCATCGCTTGCATTTCTTTAAACTGTGGTAATGTTGTATAAGCGAGAGTACTTGAACTATATTTAGTTTGTGGATTTATTGAAATTTCTTCGTTCCATGAATTAAACAAATCGTTAAACTTAGTCTTTACCTCACAATTAATATTTGCAGCTTTATCAATGACAGCTTGTTTTTCTGCATCAGAAAGTTCAATATCTTCTTGTGCTATCTGTTTTGCAAGTTCCTTTATCTCCGACATATCAGTCTTTGTTCTACTCTCGATAAAAGAAACCAAAATTCTACCATACAAAGTGCCAGATAGCTCACTCCTTTTATGGGTAATACGCAAATAACGCCCAAGTTTTGACTCCCAAGTACCGCTACTATATACAACACTTCCATGAGTCATATCTATACTACTTGTTCCCCAACCATCAACAGTAGCATTGCTACCTTCTGTACTAGTCTGTTCATAATTACAAGACGAACCATATAAAGTTTTAGCATTTTTATACTGTTCTATAAAATCATTGTAAAAAGATTCTGGGTCAATCCATTTGTTAGTTATCCCCATAGAATAAGCAATACAATTATATGTACCTGTTGCTTCTCCTGTTACAGAAATATTATTTACATCTAAATTTGGGAAATCCTTTTTAAGATTATCCTTTTCCGCTTGTGTAGGAACCCTTCTCATAGAAGCAGCTCTAGTAGTAAGTTCGTTTGGATTGGCATTATCCTCCACAGAACCAATCTCTTCGTTTTGCTGACAAGCAATAAGACTAAAAGAGAAACCTAATAAAATTAAAATTTGTTTTCTCATAAAACGATATTTTTAAGTTAGTAATTATTCAGCAAATGCATTTGCATATCGCAAATATACAATACAAATTATATATAATATAAGAATTATATTGTTTTTTCCACTGTTAATGCTTAAAAACATAATATATTTGCTATTTTTGCAATATACAATCTAAATTATACTAATATGGAAAAAACTTATCATTCATTAAAAGACTTTGAACTATCCTATGGGAAAAATGCTATTGAGAGAGCAAATGATTTCCAGCAGTACATTGAGCAACTAAATGATTTCGGATGTAAAAGCTATTGGATAACTTCACATACAGGTATCGGTTCAACAATGGCAATTGAAGGCTTCAACGAACCTGTTATTGCATTTATTTCTAATGATTATTTAGGTATGTCACAAAGAGAAGAAACTAAACAAGCAGGTATAGATGCTATAAAAAAATATGGAACAGGTGCTTGCGCTGCACAAGTAATAGGTGGTTATCTCGACATACACCAACAGCTAGAGAAAGAAATAGCTTCTTTTGTAGGACAAGAAGAAGCTATTTTATTTTCTTCCGGATTTGGAGCAAATGCCGGAATACTAAGAGCCTTATTGGGTCAAAATGATATTGCATTGATAGACCCTTATATCCACACAAGCGCAATGGCTGGACTAAAAGGAACAAATATAAAACGAATTGGGCATAACGACCTAGAATATTTGGAGAAGGTACTAAAAGAAGTCAAAGGGCAATATCAAACTAAACTTGTAATAATAGATGGTGTATATTCCCAGGATGGGGATTTGTCTTTACTTCCGGAAATTATTACTCTTTGCAAGACTTATGAAACCATGCTGATGTTAGATGATGCACATGGAATAGGAGTAATGGGAGCCAATGGCAGAGGAACAGCTGAATACTATAACTGTTTAGGTCAAATTGATATTATTACTGGCACATTCAGCAAGTCATTTGGTTGCGTAGGGGGATTTGCAGCAGCTTCGAAGAAGATAATACAATACTTGAAATTTTATGCGGACAGCAATGTGTTTTCAGCAGCCCCTACCCCACAAGTCACAGCATCCATACTAAAAGCTTTAGAGATTATAAAAAAAGAACCACAAATAAGAACCAAACTTTGGGAAAATACGAACTATCTTAGAAAACGGTTGAAAGAAGAAGGGTTCGACATAGGAAAATCTGTTTCCCCTATTTTTCCTATTATGATAAGAGATAATAAAAAGGTTTACGAAATTGCTAAAATGTTGCAAGAAAAAGGTATCTTTACAATTGGAATTGTATATCCGGCTGTAAGAACCAAAGAAGCAAGATTAAGGGTCAGCGTTCTTGCCACGCATAAACTTGAACAATTAGAATCTTTAGTCAATACTCTTAATGATATAAATAAGAACATAAAAATAAAATAATAATGAAAGAAAGGAGAAAGCGAAGAAGTGCCAAAGACATAAAGGAAAGCATTATTAATGCGGCAACCCATTTAATTGAAACTGAAGGATTTTCTAATCTAACAGTTACAGGTATTATGCGACAAGCTGAAATTGAGCCTGTACAATTCTATAACAGATATGATGATTTGAATAAGTTCATTGACGAGTATGTAAAAAAATACGACTATTGGTTTAGCGATATTGTAAAATCACAAAAACAATCTAGTAACGATAAAGCACTATATATGAACATTCTTGTAGGTTTATTTCAATCTTTATCAGAAAATAAAATCATGCAAGAACTTCTAAAATGGGAACTAGCTAATAACAATGAAACTAGTCAACGTACCGCTCAACTACGGGAATTGCACACGTTACCTTTATGCCAAAAATTCTCAAACATATTCTCCAATACAGATATTGACATTGTAACTATATCTGCACTAATAATAGGAGGAATATATTATCTTATTTTGCATGATAAACTTTCAACTTTCAGTGGAATAGACTTAAAAAAAGAATCTGACAAACAAAAAGTTATTAAGGCTATAAGCAAATTGTCAGACATTTTATTTACGTTTATACCTTCTTCTATTACTAAAGAAAATATTGATATTATAATAAAAATGAGAGAAGATAATATTCCTGTAGAAAAAATAGCATATTATACAGGAATCCCTAAAGAAATTATTGTTTCTATCTAAAATATCCGTCCAATGAGGAAAAACCCATTGGACGGGTCTATAGCCTAACCAAAAATCTTTTGTTTCACAAAACGACCCTTTTTCTGTACTAAAGAAAACGGTTCTTTTTTTGCTTAATCAAAGAACTTATGTCGCTACGGTGTTTAGTTAACCAATCTTCCAAAATAAACGAAACTAAAGATGAAATAGGTATTTTGGCTTTAGCTTTGAGCAACCCAAACACCTCTTTTACATCTGTATCAACATATAGAACTTCCTTGCAATTATAATTTTTTCCTTTAATGTACTCTAATAAGTCCGTCAAATCCATTTCACTAGAGCCATTAAAATTAAAAACTTCCGAAGAAGTTGTTTCCATTTCTACATGAAGTGGTTCTTTCTCCTCTTCAACTTCATATTTAGCTTCTTGAATAGGAGCTTCATTTATACTACTCCCATGCAATTCTTCACCTCTTATCATTTTAGCTATTTCCAGAACACTAGAAATACCTTCATTTTGCTTTTTCCTTAATTTATCAGCCATGTGCAAATATATACAATAAATGAATAACTTTATAACAAATATCTATTAAAAGAATATTTTATTTTATTGCTCCTTCTTGAATGATATAATCATAAGCATTCTTCACCTTATCAATACACTCATTACTAATTGCTAATGTATTTATACGTTCCATAGCAACAGAAGCTGGTATTTCATCTGTAACAAAACCAACTTGCTTAAGAATATCAACTACCTGTTCTTTTGTTTCATATCTTACCGCAGTTCTCATATTGTTAGGTAAAAAGAATATTTTAGCTTTTACATTTAAATACTGTAACACTTGGATAAAAAAACCTGTACTATCCATTGTAAATTTATCGTATTTAAATGGGCATATTATTATATCCGCAGCTTTAAGAATAGTTCCCAGAGCATCATCATCAATCTTACCAGGCAAATCTATTAATAGATTTCCTTGCTCAACCTTAGTAAAATCACTAATAATTTTAGCAACATTAGATATATCGGTTTGTATAACCTCATATTTAGGTTCATTATCATAGGTCGCAATATCTTCTTTTCTTCTATCCGATAATGAACGCTGAAAATCTAAATCCAATACTAGAACTTCTTTTCCTTTTTCTACTAGATAGTTGGCAAATTGTATGCAATTAGTCGTTTTACCACAACCGCCTTTCTGATTCCCAAATAATATTATCATATCTTACTTATATTTATTAATTTTGTTGCTGTCCTCTTTTCTTTTTCCTATTAGGAGATTTATCTTGCTGTACATTTATATGCTGGCTAAGAATATCACAAATAGCATCAATCAGATTAAATCCCCTTGCCAGTTCTGAATCTTGTTCAACATTTATTCTTTCCATCTTATCAAGAGTAACTAGAGTAATCCTATCTTTACTATAGCCATCTTTTATAATATTGATTCCTAAATCATCAGTACTTACGATTACTTTATTCTTTTTATCTATTAGATAAACTAAATTATCATCTTCAACAAAAAGAATTCCTTTTTCTCTTAATGTAGAATGTAAATCTGAACTATGAGCCAAATAACTATTTATCATATCAGTATAGACAGTATTTTTTTTATCCATATGCTCTTGAATCAAAATATCATCTTTTTTCACATGATAAATTCTACTTAACAACTCGGCTTCTTTAAGTGTAGCAACATTAAATTTATTTGCTTCATACACTCTGCTATTATATCTAAGTTCTTTCAACAGTTTTTTATCAAGAACCAATAAAGCCTTATCATCACCATTTATAAATATTGTGCCATTCATTGAAAACCTATAACCGTAATCTAACATTAATTTCTTGAAACTATCCATTGTATATTTTGTTCCATCTTTCAAAAGAAGATTAATTATACTATTACAGTGTTCAACTTTTGCTTGTTTATTAGGCTCTACTAAAAGTTCCTTCAAATCCATAACTTCCCCACCTTTCAAAACTCTCTTATTTCTATAATCAATTAATGTATATCCATAAGGTTTAGTATGTCCTTTTCCTGTATGAAAGACTAAATTTATACCAAACTTATCTTTCATCAAAGTTTGAAGTTCTGTATAGGAAAGTCCTTGCTTATATTTAAATAAAAGAGCTGTTATCTGTTTTCTTCTTTCTTCATCAGGTGTATATTGTTTAGCTTTATCTTTTATCTGCTCTAATTGAATTGAAGCGTGCTTTTCACCACCCTTATACAAAATTAATAATCCATCCTTTTCTCTTAATTTCCATCCTGATTGTTCAAGTAACAACTTATATTGCTGCACTGTAGAAAAAGAAAACTCCATGTATTTTGAAATATCATCTTTAGCCTTCAAAGCTAAATCAACATTCATTATTTGATTTATGACTTTCTGTGAGCGCACAGCTTCCATATTATCTTTTACCTTCTGTCCGTTCTTCTGTACTCGTGTAGAAACAATATGTACATGATTATTTTCTGTATCAGAATGAAAATATATCATATAAGGATTATTTCCATAACCCATTTTATTTATATATTGCAAAGCTACATTTTTCAAATCCTCTGCCGAATATTCACGCCCCTTACATGAAATCACTGCATGAAATTGTTTTGCCTTGACCGCTGGATTAGTCCTACAGACAGATTCCATATAAGCTATATAATCCGACTTCTTCAAATTATCTGGATTCATAGCAAAATTTTCTGCACCCCCCCCCCGGTAACATTTTGTCAAGTGGTTTTTGGCATCTTTTGCCGCCGGATGCAGAAAAACAGGAGCGACCAAGAGAAAATCGTAAGTTCGGTCAAACCCGGCAAAAAGGGCCGCTGCACAGCATCCCGTACAGCGGCCCTTTTTGTTCTCCGTTATTTGCATTGGAGGTAGAATTGCTGTTGAATGTAGTATCCATAGGAACTGCAGCTTCGGTCTCATAAGAATTTCCGTTAGTAGGACAAGTTTGGTCGGAAGGAGCGAAAGTACCCCAATCATAGTTAACTTTATAAACCACGGGTTTCTTTTCCCATTTTGCGGTCAAGGTGATATCTTTGTTGGGGGCCTTAATTGTGGACCCTTCTTTGAGGAGTTCGTTCTCATACACCCAACCCAAGAATTTATAATTCTGAGAGGAGGTTTCCATCTTCCGAACAGTGTAGTCACCTAAGAAGTAGGTTTCTTCTTTGGGAAGCGTAAAATCTTCACCGTCAGGGATGTTGCCTTTTGCATAAGTTACT
>OGWV01002112.1_pt1 | contig 12338 bp, 13 predicted proteins | sample 1576081 | NCBI WGS metagenome assembly OGWV01 (sample SAMEA3541541, study PRJEB24748) | human gut metagenome | biome: human gut; feature: human-associated habitat; material: faeces | place: China | collected 2012 | reverse complement strand
GTGCTTCTTCCTGATCATGTGTAACATATACGAAGGTGATGCCGAGTTCTTCTTTCAAACGGATCAGTTCGTACTGCATATTCTGGCGGAGTTTTAAATCAAGAGCACCGAGCGGCTCATCAAGCAGAAGCACCTTCGGCTCATTTACGATCGCACGTGCGATCGCGATACGCTGCTGCTGACCACCGGATAAGGAATCGACGGAACGGTTCTCAAATCCATCGAGATTAACAAGCTTTAATGCATATTTAATTTTATCGTTGATATATTCTTTGCTTTTCTTGCTGATCTTGAGACCGAATGCGATGTTTTCCGCGATTGACATATGCGGAAAAAGCGAATATTTCTGGAATACGGTATTCAGTTTTCTCTCGTTGGCCGGAAGATTTGTGATATCCTGACCATCGAAAAGAACCTGTCCCTTGTCCGGTTTCTCGAATCCTCCCAGAATACGGAGTGTTGTTGTCTTTCCGCAGCCGGATGGTCCGAGAAGCGTTAAGAATTCGTTCTCGCGGATGTATAAGTTTAATTCGTCGAGAACAAGTGTGTTGTCATATGATTTTGAAATATCAATAAAATCAATTAAATGTTTACTCATGTTTTTATTTCCTTATCTTATATGTTTATTATTTTCAAATCCTGTTCAATCAATTTAAAAGTTCGGCGGGGTAGTGACCCAGATCAGTACCGCGTCGCGGCTGGATGTGTTCTCCAGGTAATGCTTCTTGCCGGCCTTAAAATAGAACGATTCTCCTGCACGGACGGTTTGCGTCTTGCCTCCGAAGCTGATACGGACAGTTCCTTTGATCACGTAGCCGAAGTCTTCTCCTTCATGTGGAAGATAGACTTCTGAGCGTCCGCCGGAATGTAAGGTCATACGAACGGGCTCCATTGCATTTTTCTGCGCATTGGGGACTACCGCTAATGTGGCTCATGCTTTCGCAATGGCAATAGGAATGTGCTTGATGAATGGTTATTCGGTTGTCAAAGATCATCCCTGCTTGCCGAAAAGGAAAACAGGCAGAGAGTTTTCGTACCTCTCCACCTGTTTCCTCACTTAAAGGCTATTTGTGTAGTCTGAACTCAAAAATTTTTGAAAAACTTTTTGAGCTTTTCCACGGCGATGTCTACACTGAATTTCACTGCCCGTTTGGTGCATCCCTCCATTTCTGCAATCTGCTCATAGGTCAAGCCTTGAAAATAGTAGAGGATCAACCTCCGCTTTTGTATTTCGGGCAGTTCGGAGATCGCTCTATGTAACTGCGCATATTCCATGCTCTGTAAAGCGCTTTCTTCGACCGTCGCCGGACGATACACGGCCCGGTCATACAACGATGCCTCCGTAAGCTCCGATTGCTCATAGTGGCGATCCACTTCGTTCAGATAGGAGAGGTCGTCCAGCTCAAAGGAATCAAACAGCGCAAATACGGCAGCATTGATCTCAAGATGATGCCGATGTCTCTGTCCGTCCGAAAAGGTCAGCCAGTGGCGGCCGTCCCCGGTCGTGCCGATGGTATAGGGATTGTATTTGTCCTTCCTTCGTTTCGGATGGTTTCCATCCATGATATTTTCCTCCGTTTCGATTTGAATTTTGAAAATCCAAATCGTGCGGAGGACTGCGGCAGCCTACGCTGCAGACCGAAAAGCGCAGACATAGGAAAATGCATCTGCAGAAAGCGAAGGCCTGCAAAACAAGTGAGTATAATCTATATGGGGTGGCTGTTTTTACTACATATTTCATTGCTCGGAGAGCGCTTCTTGAGGAACTCACCATTCGCAACGCAGGCTATAGAATGAAATAAAACTTGCTACTTTTTACAGGGAAGGCGGTTTGCAAACAAATAAACACAAAAAATCCCTCCAATCTAAAAAACTCAGATTGGAGGGATATACGCGCAATGAATCAGCCCGCCAACATTCGTTTTTTTATTTGGCGGGATATATGATTTCGTATTTGTTGCATCGCTTATTTGCCGATACTTGTACAGTTGACATGAATGGCGCTGCTATAACAATTACTTACTATAATGAAGCTCCATTAACAAAAGTCAAGCCAAAAAACAAAAAAAACATGCGAACATCTTAGCGGAGAGAAGGAGATCATTTTTCATGGTCATCTTTTGGAATTATATTTTCTAATAAATTCTATCAAAAATATAAAAACAGTATTGACAGAGGAAAATGGGTTTGTCATAATTACACCAATACGTTTCATTTTTTTACAGAAACGTACAAAATTTTACTTTGTGGGGGTAAAGAAATATGAAAGAAGGCGTAAAGAAGAGCATATCCCTCATCCTTGTGCTGACGCTGCTGGTGCAGCTGCTGCCGGTGGTGGCATTCGGTGTCGGCGACGAAACAAACGATCTGGACATCAGTACAGACAGCGAAACGGTGTCCATGAAGGACGACGATGCGGAGATTGTCGGCGAGGAGGACGCGCTGCGCGAGGAATCCGTCAAGCATTTCCGGCTGCGGGACGGGGGCTACATGCTGGTGGAGTACGAGACGGCAGTGCACTACCAGACGGCGGACGGGTCCTGGGAGGAGATCGACAACACGCTGCAGAAAACCGGTCAGCAGTATGTTGCCCAGGCGGGAGACATGACGCGGAAATTTGCCGCGTCGCTCGACAGCGGCTTCCTGTTCGAGACGGCGTATCAGGGGCAGAGCGTGTCGATGTCGCTGGCGCGGCGCAGCAGCCGCGACGTTGTGGCGGTCGCGCCGGACGTTCCGGCAGCGGAGGAAACGGCAGCCCCCGAAGAAACAGCGGCACCGGAGACCGTCGACCAGCCGCAGGAGGCGGAGCAGACGGAGGCAGCTGCTTTCCCATCCGTATGCGTTTGTCCGTATCCTCTATCAGCCGGCATATCGCGTCAGCCAGTTCGTCCGTGTTTCCGTTCTTCACCAGTATTCCGTCTTCTTCCGGAGTGATAATCTCGGCAGGTCCGTACGGGCAGTCGAATGAAATGCAGGGAACACCACATGCCATCGCTTCCAGAAGTGCCATCGGTAATCCTTCAAATCGTGAACTCATGACGTATATGGAACTTTCCAGATATTTTTCTTGAATGCTTTTTGTCGGAGGGCATAGTGAAAAACTGTTTTCTATATGATGCTTTTCAATAAGCTCTTGCAGACTGTTCCTATCCTGTCCTTCTCCGTAAATGCGGATATGCCAGTCGGGATGCTTCCGATTGACTTTGATCCAGGCTTCAATCAGGCGGTCATACCCCTTCTGTTCGCTGTATCTTCCTATGCTGATGATTCTTTTCTCCAGGCAGGAACTCCCTTTTTCGGGTGAGAAAGGTAAGAAGTTCGGTATGACACAAGCCTTCTTCACTTCTTTCCAATTATCCGCATCATGTTGTGTCAGAACAACCAGCGCATCCAGTTTTTTTACAGCCTCCTCCTGTTTCTTTCTCCAATGCCGTGCGATTTGCTTGTATGGGAATCCCCGTTGTTCCATCAGATGCAGGTTACGAGTGTATGGTTTGGCTATATGGGATTCTCCTATTTTTACGCTTCCATCATCCAGTTGTGTCAGAAAATCCAATTCTCGGCCCAATGTGCTGATGACAATATCCGGTTTCAAGGTTTTCAGCCAATACTCCAGCTTCTTTCTGTACAGGTGCATCAGGGTAAAATAATAATATCCTCTTACTAACAGGTTGTGATGATATTGTCTGTCAAAATCAATTCCTATGTCAATGTGCCTGATTCTGGGAGATATCGGGAAAACGGGCGGGCGTTCTTTTTGTGAATCTGTGATAATAAATACATCCTGATGCATTTCGTCAGCCAGATAGTTCGCTTTTTGGATGATGCTCCGGTCTGCGCCTCCCACGGTGCATAGTGCTGTGTATAGATAAACGATGGTCATTTTTCAGTCAGTTTATGAAACAACATTTCCCATTGCGGCATGATGTTTCGGAGTGAGTAGCGTGTTATATTTTGTTTAGCTCTTTTGCCAAAAGCTTTTCTTTCTGCTTCATGTTCTATCAAGTGGCAAAGAGCGTTGGCAAATCCTTGTATATCTCCGTTTTTGACGAGGAGTCCGTCTTCCTGGTTTCTGATGATTTCCGATGGACCGAAAGGACAGTCGAAAGAAACACAAGGAACACCCAGACTCATGGCTTCGATCAAGACCAGTCCAAAACCTTCGTAATTGGAGCTTAGGGCCAGAATGGAACTGTTCAGGTATTCTTGCGTTATGTTTTGTGTAAAAGGATGAATTGTGATGGAGTGTTCCAGCTTTCTGTCTTTAATCTGCCGGGTTAAGCTATCCTTATAAAATCCTTCACCAAATATATCCAGTATCCAGTCGGGGTGGCGTTTCTGCACGATATTCCATGCGTCAACCAGTCTGTCGAATCCTTTTTGCCAGGTCAGTCTGCCTGCCGCTATTACACGGGGAGCCTCACAGGAGCTGATTGTTTGTATATCAATAGAGGTGGTGTTCGGAATGATATGTATATTCGGATGTTGTCCCCACATGGCGGCATCTCCTTGTGTCAGTGTGACTATAGCATCGCTGTATCGTTTTACATCACGGAAACATTGGTAGCTGACGTATCTGTCTTTTATATCTTTAAAAAAACTCTTTTTGCGGTTTGCAGGTATCCGGGTGTATATTTTGGCGCAATGCGATTCAATGATTTTCTTTGCCTTGCAGTCTAATTTACAGATCAAATCCGCTTTGAAACTGGTATTTCCTGATATGATATCGGGATTGATGAGCCTGATCTCTTTTTTTAATTTTTGTTCGAATTTATGGTTCAAAGTCCATCCCACTCTCAATTGTTCGAGACCAAACAGTCGAAGATGGGCAAGTGGGATTTTCAAATTGCCCAGCAGCCTCTCCTCCTTGCAAGCTTCGCCTACCCCAGCGAGCGGTTGAGGGAGCCGAGCTCGTCGTTGCCCATGGTGCGCCACATTTGGAAGATGCAACCGCGCGCCAGGAAAAAGAAGCCGTTGTCGACCAGTTGCACAGCGGCATCTGCCAGCTGATTCGTCACGGCGGACACTGGCGGCAGCTCAAGTCCAGCCTTGCGGATGGTCTCGACCGCCTCCTCGAACGTCGGAGGCTCGCTGACGCCCATCTCGTTCATAAGGCCCTGCATTTCTTCCAGCGCGCTGCTGCCCGACTCCTCGCCGCGCGGCACCAGACGGTAACAAGCCAGCGCCAGGTCGAGCTGATCGCAATTCCAATAGGCAAACGCCAAGCGATAGAACAGGTAGCCAATTGCAGAACGATCGCTGGCAATACGTAGGCCGTGGCGCGCCACCTCGATAATCTCGTCAAAGCGCTCCAGACGCGCAAGCACGTTGATGAGCGCAAAGTGCGACTGCATGGACGAGCGCGCCAGATCGTAAAGATGGCGCACCTCGGGCAGTGCTCGTTCAAAGTCCTCTTGCTCGGCGTAAAAGCTGCAGATCTCGTGCTGGGCAAAGTACAGCGCATCGGGCGCACGAAGGATTCGCACAGAGCGGTCTTCTTCCAACACCGGTAGCACCATGCGCACCAGCTGGTTATCGCAAAACTGCGTTTGAACCGGACCTGTCGCCAAAAGCTCGGCGACGGCGCACTTAGCCTCCAACTCCTCGACAAGACGGGAAAAGCCTTCAAAAGCACCTGTACGGTCGACTTTTGCCTGCTCGCGCAATTCAACAACACGGGCCACGTATGGGTCGTCGTCCTCTTCCATGACCTCCAACTCGTCAGCCGTATCGGCAAGCAGCAGATCGCGCAGCGCCGGCGGCAGCGTGCGATGGTCATCACGCGGACGAGCATGAACCTCCGCCGGCTCAATCGTCTCCGGAGCGGTTGACTCATACGCCTCAAGTACACGCTTGCACGGCATATCGTCCATGTCCATACTCTCAAGATCCTTGGCGACAGGCACGCAATCGGCCAGATAGGCCGCGCGCCCAAAGAAATACGTTGCGACAACGCGCTCGCCCTGCTCGCTGTCGGGAGCAGCAATCTGCACATAGCAGCGCGTGATGCAGGTGCCCGCGGCAAAACACGCTGCCGCAAGCGTGAGTGCCACGCGCGCATCGTGCTCCGCGGCCCAGATCGCACGCGTGTCCTCGTCCAACTCGCGCCAGGCGTCATCTTGAGCGTCGTATTCACGTTGCGGCATGGCATCAACGACAGACTGCCCAAACCGAACGAGCATGATCCCCTCGGCAACGTTTGCCCGATAGGTATAGTCGAGCCGCGTGACCACGTTAAGTGCCTCGACAATACGCGCGAAGCGGGTACGCACATCCCACTCACCGCCCGGCTGGCAAGCCACCGTACCCGGTTTGCCCCACGGGTTATCGCTCGAGGCCGTATCGAGCAGTCGGGGAACATCGTTGGTCGTCTTGGCGATATGCCACGCATCAAAGAGCGCGCAGCCCTCAAGGCACGGCGAGGATGCCGCAGGGACCAATCCGGCCCCGATGTGCTCAAGGATGCCGGAGAGACGGTTGAGACGGCACTCGATGGCAAGCAGCATGTCAATCTCGTCCCGGTCCAGCAGGCTGCGATCAAAATTGAGATAGAAAAGCTTTGAGCGATCGATGCGAGCCAGGCTCATCTCGGACTTAGCGGCGATGGTGCGCAAGCGGGGCAAGTCAATTTCACTCATAAGGGCGGCGGCATAGCGCTCGATACCGCTCGGATTCTCGGCATGGTCAACGCGGTAGAGCAGCGTCTCGATAGCGTCAGGTAGCGGTGTCGTGTTAAAGCCCAAAAACACCTCGACCGGCTCGGGCAACTTTACGAGCTTGATCTTGTCGACAACGTTTTGCATACCCTCGTCGAGTCCGTCGGCGTCCGCCATGCTCGCAATGGTATTTTCGGAGTCAGCGAATATCACGTAGCGCAGGAACATCGATGCCATGAACTCACCGTAAGGAAGGGAGCGGGTCGAATTCCATGTCTCGTGATCGGACTGTTCGCGCATGGGACCTTCGGGAGAGCCGACGGTTCGCGCGCACGCGCGCATCGTGCCGTTTGCTCCCCTCACCATAATCTCACCAATACCGGAGTCCGACTCGTCAAGGACGAGTTCCATGTCGGGATCGTTGGGCAGCGGAGCCTCGCTAACGGGGCGGTCCACCTTGTACACCTCACCCGAAACGCTTACGTAGCCCAAAAGCGACACATGGCTTTTGCCAACGAATTCGACGACATAACAAGATTCATGCTGATCCTCGCCAAAGAGTTTCCAGACCACGCCATATGAGCGTCCCGCAGGCTGCTCGGGCATCGCCGGAAAGCGCTTCTTGGGATCGAGAAACCTGAGCTTGTATGTCGGACGCTCTGCCACGGAATATCACCCTGATCGGTCGCTTGAAGAAGGAGTGGTCGCGAATAAGTCGCGACATCTACTCGGAATCTTACACGAGTCGACAGGAAATCGTCCCTTTGGACGAAAGCACTCAAGCTGGCGCAAAAGAAAAGCCCCCGTTGCCGGGAGCTTTAATCTCAAATGGTGCGGCGTATAGGATTCGAACCTATGACGTTCTGATTCGTAGTCAGACCCTCTATCCAGCTGAGGTAACGCCGCAGCGCAAGACATATAAAACCACTTTAGCTTATTGGAGTCAAGCACAATTTCAAACTTTTTTGTGGAACGCAGTCTTGTCATGCTGCTCCGCATATACCGCCATTCCCCGTACGATCGATTGGCTTTTCGATCACGTCAAACTTAGCATCAAGTTCCCTCAGGAGCGATCTCACCCGCTGGGCACAATCATAATCGGCAAACGAGATGCTCAACATGCGAGCAACCTGATTAGATGTCTGGACCCCATAGAAATGCTCTAGGGCCACAAGCCCCTCGTGCGCCACAAACGTCTCAACCACATGAGGCGACTCCTCGTAGCACCATTGCGTCAACGGCCCCTCGCTCGTCTGTCGAACCACCAGGCCACCCATGCCAGACGGCTCACACGTCACAAGCAGGTACTCCCCGCCCTCGTCGCTCTCAAACAAAACCACCCGATCATCAAACAGCTCCATCGCGTCCCCTTTCTCTCGCTCTTATTTAGCAAAAGCATAGCAGGTAGATGGCTGTATACAGAACAGTTGTTCGTGTGTTTTCTATTGAGCTGTCCGCACAGCATGGTATGGCCGCACACAAAAAGGGCACCCCAAAAAGGAGTGCCCTAGCAAATCGCTTATGCAGCCAATCTACGCGACCGGCTCGATCTTCTCGAGGCCGCCCATGTAGGGACGCAGGACCTCGGGGATCGTGATGGTGCCGTCGGCATTCTGGTAGTTCTCCAGAATAGCGGCCATGGTACGGCCAGCCGGCAGACCGGAGCCGTTGAGGGTATGCAGGTAGCGCGAACCCTTGAAGTTCTCGGGGTCACGATACTTGATGTTGGCGCGACGAGCCTGGAAGTCACCGCAGTTGGAGCAGGAGCTGATCTCCTTGTAGGCGTTGTAGCTCGGCAGCCAAACCTCGACGTCGTAGGTCTGACGGGCAGAGAAGCCCAGGTCACCGGTGCACAGGCTAATCACGCGATACGGAAGGCCCAGCTGCTGCAGCAGGTACTCGGCCTCGGCGGTCATGCTCTCGAGCTCCTCATCGGACTCCTCCGGTTTGGCGAACTTGACCATCTCGACCTTATCGAACTCGTGCTGGCGAATGATACCGCGGGTGTCGCGACCAGCAGAGCCGGCCTCCTCGCGGAAGCAGGGAGTGAAGGCAGTGTAGCGGCGCGGCAGGGTGTCGGCATCGAGGACCTCACCGGCATGCAGGTTGGTGAGCACGACCTCGGCGGTGGGGATCAGGAAGTTGTCGCCCGAGACGTGATAGGCGTCGTCCTCGAACTTGGGGAGCTGACCCGTGCCAAACATGGTCTGACGCTTGACGACGATGGGCGGCCACCACTCCTTAAAGCCACGGCTGGTGTGCGTGTCCAGGAAGAAGTTGATGAGAGCGCGCTCCAGGCGAGCGCCGGCGCCACCGAGAACGGTGAAGCGACTGCCGGAGAGCTTGTTGCCGCGCTCGAAATCGAGGATGTCGAGGTCGGTACCCAGATCCCAGTGCGGCTTAAAGTCGAAGTCGAACTCGCGCGGGGTGCCCCAGCGGCGACGCTCGATGTTCTCGTCCTCGTCCTTGCCGTACGGGGTGGCCTCGCACGGAATGTTGGGCAGGTGAGCCATGAAGTCGTACTGCTCCTGCTCGAGGGCAGTGCGGCGCTCGGCCAGACCGTCGATCTTCTCGTTGACGGCGCGCACGGCCTCCTTGGCGGCCTCGGCCTCGTCCTTCTTGCCCTCCTTCATCAGGGCGCCGATCTTCTTGGACTCGGCGTTGCGCGTGGCCTGGAGCTCCTCGACCTCGGTGATGACGGCACGGCGCTCATCGTCGAGCTCAAAAAACTTCTCGCGGTCCCAAGACGTCTGGCGATTGGCCATAGCGGTATCGATGGCATCGGGGTTCTCGCGAACAAACTTGATATCAAGCATTAGATCCTCCGGCGATATACATTCCATTTAGGTTGCAACCTTGTACATGTATGGGCAAGTATATACTTATGAGCGTTTACGACCCAACTCAACTACGCAAGAAGGCACCCAATGGACGCAGTTTTTTCCTTTTTGTTTGGCACCCGCACCGGTTTTGCCATCCTTTTCGCCGGCGGCATCCTGCTGTTTGCGATTCTTGCCTTTGTAATGGAGAAGCGCACCCATAAGATGTACGTCGACCGCGGTCCCAAATCCGAGGACGAGGAAGACAGCTTCTGGGACTAACCTGCCAAAAAGGGACAGGTTTATTTTGGTCGGTTTTATCTGGGCAAATGTAAGCGCCCCGCAACTGGAATTGAGCCAGTTGCGGGGCGCTTTTCGCTCAAGGGACAAAACCGCAGGAAAAACCTGCCAACATAAACCTGTCCCTAAATAGCAGGTTTTACTGGAGGGTTGCGTCGATTGCCTTGACCAGGGCGCTGCGCATGCCGGCGTCCTCGAGCGCGACGACGCCCTTGATGGTGGCACCGCCGGGCGAGCACACGGCATCCTTCATCGCTGCGGGATGCTGACCGGTTGCGAGCTGCAGCTTTGCCGTACCCAGCACCATCTGGCTCACAATGCGATAGGCATCAGCACGCGGGATACCGTGCTTGACCGCTGCATCGCCCAGGGCCTCGATTGCCATAGCGACAAATGCCGGAGCGCAACCACCCACCGTGCCGCCCACAAACAGCAGGCTTGTGTCGAGCTCGACGACAGCGCCAAGCTTACCGAGCAGGTCGAGCACCACAGCACGCTGCTCGTCGTTAAGCGTCGAAGCCTTCTCGCAGGCGATGACGCCCTCGCCTACCGAAACCGGCGTGTTGGGTACCGTCGAGATGTGAGCGATGCCCGGCAGGACCTGCTCCCACTTGGCGCTATCCCAGGTCCAAGCGACCGAAAGGACGACCTTGTCGGCAAGCACGTCCTTCAGCGGAGCGAAAACCTTCTCGATCATGTACGGCTTGACAGCAGCAACCACGATATCGGATGCGGCGACAACCTCTTCCGCATCATGGCAGGCGGCCATACCGCGTGCCTCACAACGCTCGACGAGAGCGTCATAGCGGCCCGCGCAGGCGCACATGTCGCCCGCAGACACACCGGCGGCAATCCAGCCGTCGGCCATAGCGCTCGCCATATTGCCAAAACCGACAAATCCGATCTTCATATCACATAGTCCTCTCAGACACGTTCTTCAAAACGAAAGCTATTGTCCCACGCCATTGTTTCGTATTGCCGACCTATTTGTGATACGGCTCGCCACGGCTAATCTTGCAGGCGCGGTAGATCTGCTCCAGCAGCACCACACGCGCCAGGTTGTGCGGCAAGGTAATGCGTCCAAAGCTGAGCATCTCGTCGGCGCGTGCACGCACGGCATCGCTCACGCCATCCGAGCCGCCAATCACAAAGGCGATATCGCTATTTCCTCGCAGCATAAGGTCATCGAGGCGCGCCGAGAGCTCCTCGCTCGAGCGCTCCTTGCCCTCGATGGCAAGCAGAATCACATGTGCCCTCGGCGGCAAGGCGGCAAGAATCGCCGCCCCCTCCTTGTCGCGCGCGGCATCCACGCCACCCGCCTTAGCCGGATCGATATCGGCCACCTCGCGCATATCCACCTTGGCATAGGCGCCCAGGCGCTTGGTGTACTCGGCGCAGGCATCCTTCCAAAAGCGCTCCTTGAGCTTGCCGACGCAAACTACGGTGTACTTCACGCGTGCCTACTCCTTCGAATCGCCCTGGACCTTGCCTGCGGCCAGCATCTGCTCAAACATCGAGGCTGACTGCGAAAAGTCGCTCGGCAGCACGACCGTCGAGTTTTTACCCGTACGGGCGAACTCCGTCATCATCTCGGTCCACTGCGTAAACATGAACAGTTGGTTGGCCTCGTCGTTGCCAACGCCCGTCTCCTGGATAATCTCAAGCGAATCCTTGATGCCCAATGCGATGGCCTTGCGCTGGTTGGCGATTCCCTCGCCGGCCTTTTCCATAGCCTCGGCCTCGGCGGTCGCCTCGGTGACGCGTTTGATGCGGTCGGCCTCGGCAAGCTCTTGCGCCGCGGCGCGCTTGCGCTGGGCGGCGTTGATGTCGTTCATGGAGTTCTCGACCTCGGTCGGCAGCGCGATTTTGGTGATGAGTGTCGACACGAGGGTGAAGCCGTAGGCGGCCATCTGCTCGGAAACGGTAGCGTTGACGTCCTTGGCGATGTCGTCCTTCTTGGCAAAGACCTCGTCGAGCGTATAGACGGGAATCGAGGAGCGCAGGGCATCGGTGATGAAGTCGCGCATCTGATCGACGGGCTCCTGCAGCATGTAGTAGCTCTTGTAGATGCCCGAATCCGCCGGACCCGCACCCATGTCGTAGCTCACGTGATACTGCGCGGAGACCTCGAGGCCGATGGTCACGTTGTCCTGGGTCTTAACGTCGATGCCAAAACCGTTTTTCATGGTGCGCAGGCTCACCGTGGCGGCCTTGCGGTCGATCACGGGCACCTTCAGGTGGAAACCCGCGTTGACGATACGGTTGAACTTGCCCAGGCGCTCGATAATCACGGCATGTTGCTGCTCGACGACATAGCAGGCGTTAGGGAGAAGCAGCAACAGGATGATGATAGGGATCAAAAGACTGGTAAGGGCAGCGATGATACCGGAAAACAGCATGGTTTCTCCTCTGATAGGCGCACGTTGGCATTAGGATACCCGTCCGAGGCGACCGCGCATAACAAAAAAGCTCCCATTGCTGGGAGCTCTTTCATGTAATGGTGCGAGCGAAAGGACGTCCGCGTATCCGCTTCGCGGATCCGCACCGGCTTCGGCCGCCTGCC
>OGWV01002111.1_pt1 | contig 12338 bp, 10 predicted proteins | sample 1576081 | NCBI WGS metagenome assembly OGWV01 (sample SAMEA3541541, study PRJEB24748) | human gut metagenome | biome: human gut; feature: human-associated habitat; material: faeces | place: China | collected 2012 | reverse complement strand
GACTACCACAGAGTCGTCTCATACTACCGGATTCTACAAAAGCAATTTCTATACAGTTGACCCGAACTTTACGACTGCAGGTGGAAGTGAATATCTTACAGGCATTGTTAAGAATACACTCGAAGTTACTACTCGCGAACCTAAGGTAGAATGGGTTACTGAAAGTGCGACTGCGGGTGATAATTACAAATACTGTATCGAAAATACGATGGCCGCAGGATATCAGAAGTTCGGTGCGGCTACACGTCTGGTACTTAAGGGACAATATGCACCTTGGAAGTCCGGTGAATTTACTTTAGGAAATGACTGGTATCGTCTTCCTAACGGAACTAACTCTGTAAACTTCAAGAGTTTTGCTGACTTGCTGGCTGCTTATACACCTGCTAAAGCTAAACAAACAAACTCAGACCCTATGACCGCTCAGGAAAAACTCTTGGTTACAGCATGCGAACTGTTCTATACTCAGATAAAATCTGAACTTACCACCAATGATCCAGGTAGTTTTGCTCTTCTTACACAGACTATTCTTGACGACAACAATATTAAGAATGGCGGTGAACTGTGCAAAGAAGAAGGTTGCATCTATTGGTATCCAAAGAGTCTCAATTATTACTACTATGAGATTCGTCATGATAATGCATTCATCCGGCAGCTGCAAACTGCTTTTGCCCCAGTATTGCTGCCACCAGCGTTTATGCTGTTGCAGCAACTTCTCGGCGCCCATATCTTCTGCTGCACATAGTTCCAGCTTCGCCAGTCGGCTTGCTTTTTCTATGTTTTCTGCCTGCACGGCAGTATAATACAGCGTTGTTCCGCATTTTTTGCAGAGCAGCGTATAGGCAGTTCTGTCATCGACCTTTTGGGAAAAGCCAATCATGCCATCTTCTGTTTCGGGGATAACATCCGGCAGGGCGAGCTGCTGCAAGCTACCGGGGGACACGCTGTTGCCTGCTTCGGCTGCCTGTGTGCCATTGCCGAAAGAAGGGCGCTCCACCGCGAGAGTAACATTCCGATATGCTTCTGGCAGCATCAGTACCCCAACAGGCCGCCCCATACAAAGGAAGGCGCGCAGAATGGTTGTACCGTTTTGCGAAAAGGATGCCACCGCTGTACCCAAATCAAGGCTTGCCTGATAGCTGCCTTGCGGCAGTCCATCCAAGAACAAGTGTCCCGCGGGGATTTTTGTAGGTGTCGGGCGGGCATAGGGCGTATCAAAGATACGGCGTGTTTCTGCCACATCGCCTTTCCGTGCAAGCTCTACCAGTTTTGCATAGGTAAATTCTTTATCGAGTTCTTCCTCCGGGCGGCGACGCAGCCACAGTCCGGCAATGTCCACGGAAATGCGCAGGCGCTCCATCGGTCCCCAAAAAAGAGAACCGAGTATGCCGTTTCCCAGTGGAATTGCTTCATCCCAGCGGGGTATTGGGCCGGTTAAATTGATGTTGCAATGTTTTGGGGGCAGCATATCGGTTCTCCTAACCTATTTGATTTTATTTAGCCCTTAACGCCGCCAACGCTCAAGCCCTGCACGAGCTGCTTCTGGCCGACGATGAAGAGGATGACAGTGGGAATCAGTGCCAGCACGAGAGCTGCGAACAGCGCGCCCCAGTCGGTAGCGTAGCGCTGGATCTCATACAGGTTGGCAAGGCCGACAGGCAGCGTAGCCTTAGTCGGATCGGTAACCATAACGAGAGCCACCGGGTACTCGTTCCATGCTGCCATAGCGGAGATCATGCAGACCGTCACGATACCGGGCTTGCACATGGGAATGATAATGCTCGTCAAAATACGGAACGGGCCGCAGCCGTCGATCATGGCTGCCTCCTCATAATCACGCGGGATACTGCGCAGGAAGCCGGTCAGCAGGAAGATAGCAAACGGGAACTGCATCGTTGCATACAGTACACCCAGCGCCGTCAGGCTGTTGAGCAGGTTCAGCTTGTTCATCTGCAAGAACAGCGGAATCATAATATAAGTGGCCTGAATGAAGATGGCCGCCATGTAGATGTTCAAAATCAACTTCGCACCGGGGAACTTATACCGCACAAGGCAGTAGGAACACGGCACAACGCAGACCACAATAATGACCAGCGTTTCCAGCACGACATAAATCGAGTTGCCGATGTTGGCAGCAAGGTTAGATTTTTCATAAGCGCGGACGTAGTTATCCCATGCAAGTCCCTGCGGCCATGCAAAGGGGTCCGTCAGAAACTCTGTACTGGTTTTGAACGAAGAAACGACGTTCCACGCCAGAGGGTACAGCATGATAATGGCAACCAAAATCAGGAACAGGCGCGTCACCCACTTGATGACCTTTGCTCTGATTTTGCTTTTTTCATTTTGCGTCATATTACTGACCTCCTTCGGAAGCATCGGTCAATTTGCGGGACAGCATGGACAGCGCTACGGAGATGGCGAGCGTAAAGACCGTGATGGCCATGGCATAGCCAAAGTTGCCGTTGACAAAGCCCTGCGTGTACATATATTGCAGCAGAACGCTGGATGCACCGTTAGGACCGCCGCCGGTCATGACCTGCGAAAGCACGAAGCTCAGGTTGATGGTGCCGGAAAGTGCCAGAACAAAGGTGATGCCGATAATATCTTTCATCAGAGGCATCGTAATACTGATGAGCTTGCGCCATGCGCTGGCACCGTCCAGCGTTGCGGACTCGTAGATTTCCGGCGAAATGCCGTCCATAGCCGCGATGTGCATGACCATGTAGTAACCGGCAGCCTGCCACAGCAGCGTGAACGCGATGCACCAAAGCGCAGTCTTGCTGTCGCCCAGCCAGGAACGCTGCAAGCTCTCCAGCCCGACAGCACCGAGAATCTTATTGACGATGCCCACATTCGGGTGGAACACAAAACTCCATATAATACCTACAACGGTCAGAGAAACGATGTTCGGGAAATAGAAAATCGTGCGATACAAGACCATTTCTTTCAGCTTGCACTGGTTCAAAACGAATGCCAGCACCAGACTACAGAAAATTGTGATAACGGGAACAACCGCCATCAGCTTTGCTGTGTTTTTAAGCGCTTGAATGAAAGATTTGTCGTGGAACATATAGATATAGTTATCCAGTCCCACAAATTTGTTGTTAAGCCCCAGAGAGGTCGCATTGGTAAAAGAAAGATATAATGCCTGCACCGTAGGCCAGATCGTGAACATAAGAGTTAGGATCACGGCAGGCAGAACGCTGATGCAGATAAACAGTACGGGAAGTGGCTGCGCCTTTTTTTGGCGATTTTGGCGGTTTTTCAAACAAGTTTCCCCCTTAAAAAGAACCCTGCCAAGTTCGCATGGCGTTTACTCGGCAGGGTCGATTCTATTTTGGTCCGTGGAAATTCAGCAATTCAGCTTACTTGGAAGCAGCAATCTCCTCGAAAGCAGCCTCGATGCCGTCACGCCACTGCTCGGCAGTCATGTCACCATTCATAACGTCACTGGCAACATTGAAGACGGAATCAGCGATAACGACCTTGCTGGTGTCGGGCATTGCATCCCAACCGAAGACCATGAAAGTGCCTTCCTGATAGATGTCGTTCATGTTGTAGACACCATCGGTAACGATGCCCTTGACCATCTCGTTGGCCTTCTTCAGAGCGTAGATGCCGTTGGCCTTTTCAGCGAACAGCTTAACGGACTCCTCAGTGTACAGGAAACGCAGGAACTCTTTTGCCAGTTCGGGGTTCTTGGCGTTGGCAGGAATCTCAAACTGCTCAACGGAGCTCATAACATAGCGGGTCTCGCCGTCATCCAGAACGGGTGCGCAGGTCAGGCCAAACTCAAAGCCGTCAGCACGGGGAGCATCGGCCATTTCGCCTTCCATCCAGTTGCCGTTGGGGATGAACAGAGCCTTGTTCATCATCATATCAGTCTGGCTCTGGGTATGGTTCAGAGCAACGGTGCCATCCATCAGGTAGCCATCGCTGCCGATCTTTGCCATGTTCTGGAAGACCTTGAGGGCCTCATCAGAGCTGAGGGAGCCGGGCGTGTAGGAGGCGATTGCCTTCATGTTGTCGATGCCGGTGGCAGAAGCCAGTGCGGGCCACAGCATGCTCTCAAGGTAGCCGGGGTAGATGCCCTGATAGGTAAACAGCGCGATACCCTTTTCCTTGGCCTTGTCGCCCAGTTCAAAGAAGTCATCCCAGGTCACAGGCGTTTCCCAGCCGTTCTCTTCGAACAGGGTCTTGTTGTAAACCAGACCCATCGGGCTGGCATCAAACGGGGCAATGTAGATCTTGCCATCGCCGTAGGGAGAGCACTTGGCGGAATCCAGCAGGCCATCGATGACCTGATCCTTCAGCGGGGTGTCATCATCAATGCCGCCCTCCTCAAAGACATCGGACAAATCCATCAGCGCATGCTCCTTAACCATGGAGGAAATCAGGCCGGTGGAGTCGTTGTCGTTCATCGAGATGAAGTCGGGCACATTACCTGCCACGATCTGCGGGCGGATGATGTCGCCGATCTTCGGGCTGATCTGCATATTGACAGTGACGCCGGGATAGGCAGCCTCGAAGCGTTTGATGATTTCGTCCCAGTACTCGGAACCGTAGCCGCCCTCGAACACCGCGATGTTCAGTTCATTGTTCTCAAAGGTCTTCTCACCGGTAGAGGCTTCGCTGGTAGCGGCGGACGTTGCTTCGGAAGAAGCGGCCTCACTGGATGCTGCTGCGCTGGAAGATGCTGCGCTACCGCAGCCTGCCAGACAGGTAGCTGCCATTGCAGTGGCAAGCATCATGCTGATTGCTTTTTTCATGGTTTTCCTCCTAAAAATTATTCCTTCTTTGTTTGGGATGCGGCTCATCTGTCGTTCCCTGATTGCACTCTTATTATATCGGGCAAGCCGGATTTGATAAATGTATTCCCTTTACTTAAAGATGGATTTTATTGACTTTTTCTGTCGTTGCCCTTATAATTCAGGTAATGTATGGATAGATTGTAGTCACTTTGCACAAACGGAGGTCTATATATGTCACCAAATGCACAAAAAACGCATGAGTTTTTCCCCAATGTGTTGCGACGAATCAAACTTCGCACCCGTCTGTTTGTGACATTTTTGATTATTTCTCTTGTTCCCGTCATCACGATTGGTATTTTTTCTTACCATGCATACACCCAATCCATGAACGAAAAGGTCAAACAGGCTGCCTTACAATCTATCGAACTACTCAATAATAATATGTCTACCCAGCTTGGCATTTATAGCGACTACATAGGTTCCATCTCCGTATCTGATACTGTACAGAATGGTGTCGCATCTGTCAATAATGGGCACCCCCTTACGAGTGATATTGTGAACGGTATTGGTGAAATGATCGTCACAATTCCTTTTCAGAGCACACACCTTAAAAACATCCGCGTCGTTTCCAATGACCGCACAGTCCTCTACGATTTGGGCTATGACGATATTACACCTCAGCGTTTTAATGAATTGTTGGATAATATTGAGGCCGCTTCTCCACAGGATAGTCTGCAATACATCCACACTTACCGCGCCAACGATAAAATTGTCATTGGCCGTAAAATCTATGATATGCACCACACCAGCACGCCGCTGGGGTATATCATGCTGTACATTGACGAATCCCAGCTAAGCCGCTACATATTTACCGATGTTTCCTTTGGCGAGGGGTCCAACTTCCTGCTGATTGATGCTGCCGGCAATGTGGTTTCTTCTCAGAACGCGGAACTGCTGGGAGAAGATTTGGCCGATGACCCGATTTTCCAGCAGATCACGGCGCTTCGGCAGGCGGGTGAAAACAACTTTTTATGTGAGCTGAACGGCGTAGATACACTGACAATTTTCAAATACAACACAACCTATAATGTGTATCTGGCGGCCACGATTCCGCAGGCCTACATTACCAACGGCACAAGAACCATCAATATGATGCTTATTGCGCTGGCCGCAGTGCTGGTCGTTGTCAGTTTGTTCCTGACACTGCTTGTCTACCGCAGCGTCATGCACCCCATTGATAATATGGTTGCCGCCTGCAATGCAAAAAGCGACGAGGAAATCGGGCTGAAAATCAATGATACCAGCCCCGACGAGCTCGGATTTCTGGCGCGCACCATCGACAACATGGTCAACGAAATTGGTCTGCTGGCGCAGCGCTGGAGTGACGACCAGCGCAAAATGCGCGAACTGGAATTGCAAACCCTGCAATATCAAATCAACCCGCACTTCCTGTTCAATACCCTGAACACCTTAAAGTGGATTGCCACACTTAATCACGTCACCCCGGTCAGCCACGGCATTGATGCCCTCTCTTCTCTGCTGCAAAGCACCCTTATTAAAAAGGATGAACTGATTCCGTTTGATGATGAGCTGCGCAACCTGAAGAACTACTGCGACATTCAGCAGCTGCGCTACGCAGGGCGCTTTGAGATGGAATACCAAATTGAGGATGCCGCCGGATACTGGACAGTACCGCGCTTTATTTTGCAGCCGCTTGTAGAGAACTCCATCCTGCACGGCACGGCGGATGAAGATGATTTTGTCACCATCACCGTCCGTGCCACCGTGAGCGAGAATCTGCTTACCATTCATATCTCCGATACCGGCTGCGGTTTTGACCCCAGTGCCATCAAGGAGAAAAATTCTGAGCGTTTCTCCGGCATCGGATTAAGCAACGTAGATGAACGTATGCGTCTGCACTACGGAAATGAATACGGCCTTACGATTGAAAGTGCCCCCGGCATCGGCACACAATGTATTCTCCGTATTCCAAATGAAGCCATTCGTTGAGGTAACACAATGTATAATTTATTGCTTGTAGACGACGAGCCGCTGATTAAGGTTGCTTTCCAGTCCGCCGTGGAGTGGGGCAAGAACGGATTCCTGCTGGCGGCAACAGCCAGTAATGGGCAGGAAGCGCTGCACATTGTAGAGACACAGCATATTGATGCGGTTATCACGGACTTGAAAATGCCAGGCATGGATGGGCTTGCGCTCATTCATGAACTGAAAAAGCGCAGCTTTACCGGTCCGATTCTGGTATTGAGCAACTATTCCGATTTCGATTCCGTGCGCACGGCTCTGACGGACGGTGCTTATGACTACTTCCTGAAAATCAATATGAACGGGGAAAGCATCGGTGAGCATCTGGAAAAAATGGCCGATTTGCTTCGTGTCCAGCAGCAGCGCCAGACGGAGGAGGACCACCGATCCTTTGCCATTGAAGCGCAGAAAAAGGAGAATGCCCTGATTCACTGCGCCCAATGGGTAACGTCCACTGCTGAACCCTCCCCTGCTTCTAATCCGTTTTCCATGCTGCCGGAACCGCTGTCCTTTCCTATCCGGCTGTTTACCGTCACTTTAATTCCCGCAAAAACTCATCCTATGCCCGCGCTGGATGCTGTGACCGACTTAATTACCGAGGTTTTCGATGAAATCAGCGGCAAAGTATTTCTGCACACCCATGAGGATGAAATCTGTGGGCTGATCAGCAATGAAAGCCTTCTAGCCTCCGGGCGTACTCTGGATAAGAAACTTGCCCGCTTGCAACGGCAGGTCACAACATATTTTCTGGATGCCCCGGTCATCATCTACCACGACAAGCCCATTTCACTGGCTGAACTCCGCCAGGGCTACCAGCTGTGTGAGGATTCTAAGGCGCTCGCCTTTTATGTGGGGTGCAGTGCTCCCATAAAGGCAACGGCACACACAGTTACCGCCCAACCCTTCCATGTCTCTCAGGCAGAACTGTCCAAGGCCACCGCAGCAGCAGCGCAAAATGCCGATGAATTGCAGATGCAGATTGCCGTTCACACCTTCTTTCAGAACTGCGCGGCGCTCTGTATGCCGCCGCAGCGCGTCCGTGAAGCCTGCCATCTGTTGCTGGAGCGTCCCGGCGAGAATATGATTCCGCAGGAGACACTGGAGCAAACCTTTAAAGAAATAGAAAAAGCCCCCACCGCGGAGGCTCTTGAACAACTGCTCTGCTTGATTTTGCAGGAGCGCATGGGACTTAGCAAAATTGCCTTGAGCAAATTCAAAAAAGAGGTGCAGGCCGTCATCATCTATGTAAACGCGCATTATATGGACAAGCTGACGCTGGACAGCATCGCCGACTATGTAGGGCTGAACCGGGAATATCTGAGCCGCCTGTTCTCCAAAGAGACCGGCATCGGCCTGTTCCAGTACATCAACGAGGTGCGCATGAAACGCGCCGGTGAGATGATCCGCAGTAATAAGCAGGTCTATATCAAGGAAGTAGCTGCCGCCGTAGGCTTTGATGACCCCTACTTTTTCTCGCGAAAATTCAAGGATTTTTATGGGAAAACGCCGAGCGAATATGCTGAAGCGTAAAGGGCGCATTCGGCTGTTTCGTGGCAGCATTGAATTTCAGAAACCGATAAGGGGAACGGACACATGAGCAAATATGATGCGCTTTGGGCATACATACAAGGGCGTAATGAAGAAACGCTGGTTTTGAGTTTTGCGGATATTGCGCAAATTGCCGGTACACCGTTGGAGCAACGCCCTGACCAACGAGGCATTTGCCGCTTTTATTTAGGAGCATAGCATTACAGATTTTTATGTTGTTGGAGCGGATGCCGCAGCCTGCATCAAATCCACCTGCTACAACATGACGAAAAGCAGCTACACCGTTCATGTGCTGTCGGACTGCATCACCAGCTACGATAAAAGGAAACTGCCGGAGATGCTTGCGTATTATGAAAGCAAGGGCTGTTCTGTCACAAGGCTTAACGAAGTCATGCAGGTGTAAATGCTATGGCATTTGCAAAGTTCAGAGAAATGAGAAAGAAAACAAATGAAACAAAAAATTATAAGAGCCGCAACCCTCTTGTGCTATGTTTTGGGGATTGCTGTTTTCCTGACTGCCTGCGGAAGCCGCACAATTCCCGCCTGACGGCTTAAGCGCCGCTCCGGTGGATCTCCGCGCCAAGAGCCGCCTCAAGCGGCGGTTGCGCTCCGAAGCGCCTCGCTGCGGCTCGGTGTGCGGCACAGCATCTGCGTTGCCAAAATGCTCGTCAATACACAAAGTATTGCCTGCGCTTTTGGCTTAGCTGCTGCCGCACCTCGCTCGCCGTATCGGCACTTAGAATTATGCGGTATTGCCCTTACAACATTCAAATATAATTTAATCTGCCGCACGACGGCAAAAGAAAAAAGCCGTCGTACAGCAGACAATTTGACACGCCTATTTTAAGCGGCGGCTTTTCGGAGCCGTCGCTTTTTGCTTGTACAATCCATAGGTTGATTTGCAGGAACACGGCAACCGTTGAAGGAGTAATTGTCCGTGTTCTGTTTGCATTTCCAATGCTTACATAATCTACATCTTCTAAAAAAGTCTTGCTTCTTTCACGGGTAAGCACGACCCGAAATCGGCATTACCGTTCCATGTAATTCAGCATAATAATAGCCACCCTTGGTGCGCCAGTTTTCCATTACGGAAATCTGGCGCTTTTTGTTGCCGTTCTTTCGGAAATAATTCGGTTGTCTACCGGTGCCGCTCTCCACCTCCATTCGATTTGCCCGTCAATCACCTGTGAATCGAATGGAGATACATAATGAAGAAGATCAACCTGCGGGAGCTTTATCCTGATGCTTATACAACGGACTTTTTTGTAAATGTAACAGAGGATGTGCTAGAAACGATTCGAGCATCTGAACGCGCGGAAGCCGCATATGAGAGGAAGATGTATCGCTATAAGGCGCAATATTCTCTGGATTGTGAGAATGGCATTGAAAATACCGTGCTGACGAAACCGCAAACGCCGGAGATGGTTCTGGAAGAAAAGCAACTTCAAAAGCAGGTCTATGCTACTGTGATGAAACTGCCTGAGAAGCAGGCAAAGAGGATTTATGCCCCTACTACCTTTGCATGACTGTAAATGAAATTGCCGCAGTAGAGGGTGTAGACCCAAGCCGCGTTCGTGATAGTATCCGGCGGGGGTTAAAGAAACTCGAAAAAAACTCTAACAAAAGTTCAGTTAAGAGCGCCTGTTTTTACAGAATTTTGTCACTGTTGATAGAGGGATAAATGAAATTCCTCTTGCCTGTACCTTGACAACCGAATACCCAGCATAACAGGTACGTTACTTTCCCAGCAAGCCCCCGTGGGCGGTCCGGCAAACCAGACTTGCGGCGGGAAAGACCATAATGATACGCCAGCGGCCTCCAGCGTCAGAGGGGGTGACCGCGCTGCGGTTGGAATCAGTAAGATCGTGGCAGAGTCAGTGAACGGGTGTGCCAACGCCCTGCCTGTTATGTTCCCGGTGTCAGGGGTGCGGGCGGCAAATATGGCACATACCAACTAACTATTTTACTTTTGCCGTTTAGGGCAAATCGTGGGCAGCAGGAACCCAAGCACCTGCTGCCCATCATTTTGCTTTAAACGGGATGAAAAACAGAGGTGTAAAACCTATGCAAACCTATCCGACAGGCTATGCGGAATCCCACCGCATGGCCGAACAGATTTTCCGGGAGATTTTACCCAGGCGCGGCATGGCGGTACGCGAGGAGCAAATCGCGCTCTGTCATGAAGTCTTGGACACCCTATATAATAAAGAAATTTCCCTGTGTGAAGCAGGCGTAGGCATCGGCAAGACGCTGGCCTATCTTGTTGCCTGTATCCTTTGGCAGATGCACCGCCCCAACCAACTGAAAATGCCGGTGGTGATTTCAACCTCCAGCGTTGCGTTGCAGGATGCCATCCTCAACGAGTATCTGCCCGACCTGTCTGCTGTTTTGCTGGCAGAGGGCATCATCACAGCACCGATTACGGCGGTTGTCCGCAAGGGCAAAGAGCGCTTTGTCTGCGATGCCCGCCTTGCGGAACGTCAAGCAAAAGCCATTTCCAAAGGTTCGCGGCAGAAAGGCAGCCTGCGCATGGCCGAGAATGTTCTCGACTTAGACCACATTCCCGGCCTATCACGATATGACCGCTGCCGGATCTGTGTGCCGCAGTCCTGCCCGCGCGATTGTTTCTTGCGTTGGGACTGCCGCTATCAGCAGTACCTGCGGGATTCCATGAAGCCGGACATTCAAATCTGCAACCATAATTATCTGCTGGCCAACGCATCCCATCGGCTGGAAGAACGCCCGCTGCTGCTTCGGCAATACCAAGCATTGGTGGTAGACGAGGCACACAAGCTCCCAGATGCCGCGCGGCAGATGTACACAGAAACTTTGTCCGCGCAGGACAAGGATGAATTGTGCTTTTTATTACAACAGACACATTTCAAGAGCTTGTCCAAGCGGCTGCGGACGGTATTTCTCACGCTTTCTATTTCCTGCGCACCGAGCTTTGCCATGCCGAAAAGAAAAATTAGCATACCGTTCGACCTTACGCCATTCCGCCAAGCGGCGATAGCCGACTGCATCAACCTTTTGCAGTATATCGGCAGTCAGCCGGATATGCCGCACTACCTGCAATATCGGCTGGCAGAAACAGAAAGTCTGTTGCGCCTTTTTCTCTTGGATGTGCCGACGCGCATCCTGTACCTTGAGTTTTCCGCAGACGGCCAACTTACATTCTGCGCGGCCAGCAACCGCGTACCGCAGTTACTCCGCAGCGCCCTGTGGAATACCCGTGAGCCAACCATTCTGACCTCCGGCACGCTGACAGCAGCCGGAGACTTTGCCCACACAGAACAGCTTTTGGGGCTGGCAGCATACGCTCCGCTGCGCCATTTCCGCGCAGAATCTCCGTTCAATTATAGGAAAAAATGTCTGCTGTATATCCCTGCACGGCGGGCGGCGGCTGTTCCCGAAAACCAGTACCTCGCAGACCAAATTGTGCGGCTCACCACGGTCACGCATTGGTGTTGTTCACATCCTACCGCCAGATGCGCAATGTTTACGACGCGTTGGGCGGGCGGCTGACATTCCCTGTGTTCCAAGTCGGGCGCGGGCAGAATCGCAGTATCCAACAATTCAAGCAATCCGGCAACGGCGTACTGTTTGCGGCTGGCTCCTGCTGGGAGGGCATCGACTTTCCCGGCGATATGGTGTCACTGCTGATTATCGCAAAGCTGCCGTTCCCGATTCCCGACCCGGTCAGCGACTACGAACGCCAACAATACCCGAACCTGCGCGACTACATAAACGCCGAAGTCATCCCCGAAATGCAGAAGAAGCTGCGGCAGGGTTTTGGTCGTGCCATTCGCACGGAACAGGATTCCTGTGTGGTAGCCATTCTTGATGAGCGCGCGGGCATCGGCGGCAAGTACCATGACGCCGCGCTGGCAGCGCTGCCGACCTGCCCAATCACCGAGAAAATTGAAGATGTGCAGCAATTCATTCGGGAGCAGAAGCGCCCGGATTACTTTTTGTGAAAAGAGGAACCTGAGATGTACC
>OGWV01002104.1_pt1 | contig 12357 bp, 8 predicted proteins | sample 1576081 | NCBI WGS metagenome assembly OGWV01 (sample SAMEA3541541, study PRJEB24748) | human gut metagenome | biome: human gut; feature: human-associated habitat; material: faeces | place: China | collected 2012 | reverse complement strand
CCACACAATTCACGCGATTTCAGGGAAATAAAACCACATTTACATCATGGTCGTGGGGTTATACTCAAAGTACACCTCCGCGCCCTCCTGCTTCTCCCGCGCCAGTTCGCTCAATGCCGCGGCAAACTGCTCCGTCTCCGGATGCACCAGCAGCTTCATCAGCACATGCCAGCGCGTTTTTCCGCGCAAAACCGTGATGCTCGGCTGGTCAAGCCGCACCATCAGCGCCCGCTTCTTCCACAGTGGATGCGCGTTAAGCAGCTCCTCGCACCGCGCATGAAGCGCCGTCGCGACCTCTCGCGCTTTCTGCGGCGAATTGCTCTCCACCAGCAGGCGCGCCAGAATCGTGAACGGCGGATACAGCCCCGTCCGCCGGCGATCGAACTCCAGCTCAAAGAACGCGCGGTAGTCCTGCGCGGCAGCGGTCTGAATCACCTCATCCTCCGGCTTGTACGTCTGGATGATGACCTGCCCCGGCAGTGTGCCGCGTCCGGCGCGCCCGGCGACCTGCGTCAGCAGCTGGAATGTCCGCTCCCGCGCGCGGTAGTCGGGCAAATTCAGCGTCATATCCGCCGCAATCACGCCCACCAGCGTCACCTTCGGGAAATCCAGCCCCTTGGCAATCATTTGCGTGCCGACAAGCAGCTTTGCGCGCCCGGAGCGGAACTCATCGAGCAGCTTTGCGTGACCATCCTTGCCGGAGGTCGTGTCAATATCCATGCGGATGACGTTTTCCTGTGGGAAGAGTTTTTTCAATTCTTCCTCGATTTTCTGCGTCCCCGCACCGAAATAACGGATGTACTTGCTGCCGCATTTCGGGCAGGTGTTCGGCGGCAGCGCGGCGAATCCGCAGTAGTGGCAGTGGAGTTTCGCCCCGGTCTGCCCGCTGCCCACGACGTGGTAGGTCATGGCGACATCGCAGTTCGGGCATTTGACGACATAACCGCAGCTTCGGCAGCTGACAAAGCTGTTGTACCCGCGCCGATTCATCAGCAGCATGGCCTGTTCGCCGCGCGCGACGCAGTTCTTGAGTGCCGCGACCAATTGCCCGGAAAATACGCTTCGGTTGCCGTTCTCCATCTCCTTGCGCATGTCCACCAGCGTGACCTGCGGCATCGGGCGGTTGCCGACGCGGGAGGGCATTTCAAGCAGCACATAATCCCCGCGCCGTGCCCTGGCGAAGGACAGGATGCTGGGCGTGGCGGAGGCAAGCAGAAGCGTCGCGTGCTCATTTTCGCATCGGCGGATGGCAACTTCGCGCGCGTCATATCGCGGATGACGGTCGGAGATATACGTCGATTCGTGTTCCTCATCCACGACAATCAGCCCCAAATTCCCGCACGGCGCGAACACCGCTGACCGTGCGCCGATGACGACCCGCGCGTCGCCGCGCCGAATGCGCCGCCACTCATCAAAGCGTTCGCCCGCGCTGAGCCGCGAGTGCAGCACCGCCGCAACCGCCCCAAACCGCGCCCGAAACCACATGACCATCTGCGGCGTGAGGGCGATTTCCGGCACGAGAATCATGGCGGATTTCCCCTGCCCGAGCGTCTGGCGCACGAGGCGGATGAACACCTCGGTTTTGCCGCTGCCCGTCACACCGTGGAGCAGGTATTTCCCCTGTCCACTGCGCAAATCCGGCAGCATGACAGACAGCGCTTCCTCCTGCCCCGGCGTGAGGGGCGGGTCAGGGACGGCGGTGTCCGGCGTATTGCCGCCCGGTCGACGCAGCACTTCTTCTTCCCGCAGGGCAATTAGTCCGGCTGCTTCTATCTGGCGCAGCGCTTGCAGCGGTTCGCGGACAAGCAGCTTCAATTCTTCCACCGGGTGCGTCCGCCCGTCGGATAAGACCGTCAGCAGCAGACGCCGTTTCGGCGAGCGTTTCTCCGCCAGTGCCGCCGCTTCCAGCATTTCGCGTGGCTTCGCGGCCTGCGCGACCGTCTGCGTTTTCACCTGAATGCGTCCACCGCGCATTTGGGCGGGCAGCATCAGCCGCAGCGTTTCCGCCAGTGGGCAATGCACGTCGTCCGCCATCTGCTGAGCGAGCGTCAGCAGCGTGGGGCAGATAGCGGCATAATCCTCCAGCGGGCGGAGGATGTCGCGGAGCTTTTCCGGCGGCACGTCCGTCTCCTGCGTCAGGGAGAGGACGACCCCCTCCTTGCTCATCCGCCCGAACGGAACTTCCACGCGCTGTCCGGCGGTGAGCGTCATGCCGTCCGGAATGCGGTAGGTAAACGTGTGCGCAACATTCTCATGCACAATGTCCACAATTACCTGTGCGTACAGGACACTCACCCCTTTCTGCTCAATGCGCTAATACACCATTGTTTATTATACATCGGAATGCCGAAGGGGTCAAGGAAAAAAGGCATGTTTCTGCGATTTCCCAAAACGAAAAAAGCGGTCACGCGACCGCTTTTCAATGCGCAATGATTTCTCAAATTGCTAATTACTCCTCGCATTTTCCGTGAATCACATGGATGGCAACGATGACGACCCCCGCCAGCATTTCCGCAACGGACATCCCCATCAGCACACCCGAAAAGAATTCCTTGACATGGCTGCCGCCGACCAGCGCAGACAATGCGTTGCTCGCGATGCCCAGCAGAATCAGCAGAACGCCGTAGAGAATATGCTGCTCGTAGACCGTCCGCTGCATCCGGCGCAGCAGCTCAAGCATCTGTGCGTCATGCGTCAGCTGCATTTCTTCCTTCTGCGGCGAATCCTTGCCGTTGAGCAGTTCCGGCAGGGTGATCCCCAGCGCCGTGCAGAGCGCTTCCACCGCATCAGCATCGGGCAGACGTTTGCCCGTTTCCCAGCGCATCAAGGATTTCTGCGATACGCCAATTTTCTGCGCCAGTTGCTCCTGCGTCATGCCTTGCGCAGTGCGCTTGCCTGCGATATACTGACCAATTGCCGCCTGATTCATAAGCACACTTCCTTTGATAGCCGCACCCCTCTTGGAGTACTTTCCGTATCATAGCACGACTTTGTAACGAATGTCGGAAGTGTTTGTAAATATTTTGTGAACAATAATTGCGTCGAAACCGTTGCAAAAAGAGCCTGTTCAAGCAGGAGAAAATGTGCTATAATAAGACATAATCAACCATACTGGAGGTGTTTCTGCGTGGCACACAAGCCTGTATTGTATATTGTGATTCCCTGCTACAACGAAGAAAGCGTACTGCCGATTACCAGCGGCATGTTCCGCGACAAGGTGCGTCAGCTCGCAGACGCGGGGAAAATCAGCGACGAGAGCCGCATTCTGTTCGTCAACGACGGCAGCAAGGACAAGACGTGGGAGATTATCACGGCGCTGTCCGCGAAAGACCCGTGCTTCCAAGGCATTGCGCAGAGCCGTAACCGAGGGCACCAAAGAGCGGTCTGGGCAGGGCTGATGGAGGCGAAAGACCGCTGCGACATCACCATCAGCATCGACTGCGACGGGCAGGACGATATCAACGCCATGGACGCGATGGTGGATGCGTACCTTGACGGCTGCGAAATCGTCTACGGCGTGCGCTCCAAGCGTGATACCGACACGTTCTTCAAGCGCTTCACGGCGGAAGGCTTCTACAAGCTGCTCAGCGCAATGGGCGCGGAGGTTGTGTTTAATCACGCGGATTATCGCCTGATTTCCAGCCGTGTCCTGCAGGAATTGGCGAAATTCCGTGAAGTAAACCTGTATCTGCGCGGGATGGTTCCGCTGGTCGGGTTCAAGTCCACCAGCGTCTCTTACGAGCGCCACGAGCGCATTGCGGGCGAAAGCCACTATCCGCTGAAGAAGATGCTGGGGCTGGCGTTCGACGGCATCACAAGCCTATCGGTCAAACCGATTCGCATGGTGTTCTTCGCCGGGCTGTTCATCACGATTCTGTCATTCATCGGCATTATCTGGGCGGTGATTGCCGCAATTGCCGGGCATTCGGTGGCTGGCTGGGCGTCGCTGGCTTGTCTGGTATGCTTCGTTGGCGGGATGCAGTGCCTGTTTCTGGGTATCATCGGGGAATACATCGGCAAAATCTACTTGGAAGTCAAGCAGCGTCCGCGGTATATTATTTCGGAACGCACAGCGGAGATGGATGAGAAGAAGGAGTAACGGCACACCCACTAATCGCATTTTCGATAAAATCCAAGTAACATGGGTGTGCGTGCGAAGGAGTCCAGAGGGCGACCGCAAAGCCCTCTGGTCGCCTCCGCAGAGGCGAAACCCCTGCCGCGATAAAGACAATCATCGAAGTACCAATAGTACCACCATAAAAGGAAAAAGGAGAACACAAAACACATGCTCTACGAAGGCAAAATTTGGCTTGGAATGGGTGAACACCCCGTCTGCCTGCTGCCGCAGATGGCAAACCGCCATGGTCTCATTGCCGGGGCGACCGGTACGGGCAAAACCGTCTCCCTCAAGGTGCTGGCAGAGGGATTTTCGGACATGGGCGTGCCCGTGTTCCTCGCGGATATCAAGGGCGATCTCGCCGGGATGGTGCAGCCCGGCACACACAGCGACAATATCGCCAATCGCCTGACGCAGTGCGGCGTGCCGACGTTCGAGTACCGCACGTTCCCGACCGTGTTCTGGGACGTGTTCGGCAAAGAGGGGCATCCCGTCCGCACGACCGTGAGCGAAATGGGGCCGACGCTGCTCGCGCGGCTGATGAACCTCAACGACACGCAGGCAGGCGTGCTGAGCATCCTCTTCCGCGTCGCGGATGACGAGAACATGCTCCTGCTCGACCTCAAGGACTTGAAGGCCATGCTTGCCTACGTCGGTGAGCACGCCAAGGAGTACACGCTCGATTACGGCAACGTGTCCATGGCGTCTGTCGGTGCGATTCAGCGCGCCGTCGCCATGCTGGAGGACGAGGGCGGCAATGCGTTCTTCGGCGAACCCGCGCTGAACATCGCCGACTGGATGCAGCTTGATGAAAGCGGGCGCGGCGTTATCAACATTCTCGCGGCAGACGTGCTCTACCGCAAACCCCGGCTGTACTCGACCTTCCTGCTGTGGATGCTGTCGGAGCTGTACGAGCTGCTGCCCGAATGCGGCGATTTGGACAAGCCGCGCATGGTGTTCTTCTTCGACGAGGCGCACCTGCTCTTCGACGACTGCCCCAAGGCGCTGCTGGAAACGCTGGAGCAGGTCGTCCGGCTGATTCGCTCCAAGGGCGTCGGCGTGTATTTCGTCACCCAGAACCCCTGCGACATTCCCATGAGCATTCTGGGGCAGCTCGGCAACCGCGTCCAGCACGCCCTGCGCGCCTACACGCCGCTTGACCAGAAGGCCGTCCGCACCGCTGCGATGACCTTCCGCGCGAATCCCGCGTTCGATACGGCGGAAGCCATCACCACGCTCAAAACAGGCGAAGCGCTGGTTTCCTTCCTCGATGCGGACGGTGCGCCGAGCATCGTCGAGCGCGCGACCATCCTTCCCCCGCAGAGCGCCATGAACGCCATTGACGGCGATGTGCGGCAGGAGTGCATCGAGACCAGCCCCTTCCGCGGCGTTTACGACACGCCGGTTGACCGCGTTTCCGCCTACGAAATGCTGGCAAGTGCGTTCCAGAAGGAGCAGATGCCCGCGCCAGAAGCCGCCGCGCCGCAGATTTCGACCGCTGCGCCGACGGTCAGCCGCCCCGACGCGTTTCTCGTGTTCGACCCGCAGACAGGGCATTATGTGCAGCGCGAGGCTGCCCAGCCGATGGCTCAGGCACAGCCGATGGTTCAGGCTCAGCCTGTTCAACAGCCTGCCGCACAGGGCAGCACGCCGCGTCCCGCGTGGATGGCGGCGGACGAACCTGCACGTCCGGCGTGGCAGAATCAGCAGGAGCAGCAGCCGATAGGTCAAGCGCAGCCTGTCCCGGTGCTGACTGTGCAGCAGCCGCAGGTACAGAACATGCTGGTGATGGTCTATGACCCGGCAAGCGGGCAGTATGTGCAGAAGATGATGCCGATGCAGCTTGACCCCGCGACGGGCAATTACGTCCCGGCTCAGGCGCAGGCCGCAGCAGCGCCGACAACAACGAAGGCACAGGAGCGCGAGGCGGAGAAGCAGCGCAAAGCGGCTGAGAAAGCCGAGAAGGAACGCCAGGCGGAAGAACGCCGGAAGCACGCGGATGAACTGCGCGAAGAACGTGCCGCGCGCGCCCGGAAGAACGACTCATTGCTGGGGCGCGTGCAGAATACGGCGATTAGCACCGCGACCCGCGAAGTGACGCGGCAGGTGACGCGCGGGATTCTGGGCGGAATCACGGGGCTGTTCGGGGGAAACAAGAAGTAATTATTGATATACGCAAAGCGGGTGCATGGAGTTTGAATCTCCGCGCACCCGCCTTTTTTATACTATTTCCAAATTCGCGGCGCAAGCAGATGGCGCAGGCGAATGCAGGAAATAGTATTAGTCCACCGTAATCATAGTATTAGTCCACCGTAATCAGCCCCGGATACTGCGCCATCACTTCGTCCGCCTGATTCACGAACGTCGTTACTGCCGACGGCTGCGCCTCAAACGGCTTTCCTTCCACCAGCACCTCGACTTTCTTCACGCCCGGAAATTGGCTCGCCGTGAACACAATCGCCCGGAGCGCCTGACTTGTCGCCGCGCTTGCGTCCTCCGCCGTCGCAAGGGACGCAAATTCTTTTGTGAAGTCAATTGTCGCGACACCGTTCTTCAGCGTCACCGACCGCAGACCACAGTCCTTCGGCAGCGGAATTTCCAGCCCGCTGTCCTTCTCCGGGCCTTTCGCCAGTTCCAGCATTGCCGTGGTCAGGTCAGCGGGGGAGAATACCGTCCGCGTAACAGGCACCATCAGCCGCCCGTCCGCCGACGGGAAATACAGCTGCACCCGCGACGCATTTGTCAGGTTCGCCGTCGTCTCCACGATTTCCAGATTCACGCTGTCCGCCTTGAACACGCCGGATACGTCTGTCCCGTGCGTCAACTGCGAGCGCTTCTGACCGTCAAAGAGGAACGTTACCTCCTGCACCGTGTCAAATCCGCACAGCGCCGCCGCTGTCCCCTGCACCATCAGCAGCTCTTCCTCCGCGTTCTGGCAGCTCAGCGCTTCCTTGCTCAAGTCCACGCGCGCCTTGCCGCCGGAAATGTCCAAATCGAACGTCACGCCCTCTGGAATAACGTTCCGCAGCCCCATCCGCGCCGCCGCGAGGTCATTTTCCGACGACTTCACCATCAGGCTCAGCGTCGCCTTCGCCACGCCGTCCTGCAGCGGAATCTGGCGCGTGACCGGCACGAGATATCCCTCGCCGTCCTCATACCAGCAGACGGTAGAGGTCACTTCGACATCCGGCGATGCGTCCGCGATGGTTTGGGTGCTGACATCGGGGGTGAAGTCGGTCTGCTGCATGGCGGTTTGGGTCTGCTGTCCGCCGCGGACGGCGAGGACGACCACAAGCGCCGCCGCGGAGACAATGAGCAGCCGTTCCATGGTGATGCGGCTGGGGAGATGAAGGGATTTGAGGGATGGAAGTTTCGGAAGTTTGGGAAGTTTCATGTTTGTCCGCCTCCTTGCCCGTTGATTCGGCTGATGGATGGTATGCGGGCGGGCGGCGGAAAAGAAGGGCGCGGGGAAAAGAAAAAACGGGGGCAGGGAGCATTGCATCCCCCCTGCACCCGTCCCTTTGCAATTTTCCCTTCAGCCCAATCAGCCGATATATTCCTTCCCGCCCATGTACATCCGCAGCGCTTCCGGAATGCGGACGCGGCCGTCGGCCTGCAGGTTGTTTTCGAGGAAGGCAATCAGCATACGCGGCGGCGCAACACAGGTGTTGTTCAGCGTATGCGCGAAGTATTTGCGGCCGTCGTCGCCCTTGACGCGAATCTTCAAGCGACGCGCCTGCGCATCGCCCAGATTCGAGCAGCTGCCGACCTCAAAGTACTTCTTCTGGCGCGGAGACCACGCTTCCACGTCCAGCGACTTCACCTTCAAGTCAGCAAGGTCGCCGGAGCAGCATTCCAGCGTGCGAACCGGGATGTCCATCGAGCGGAAGAAATCAACGGTGTTCTGCCACAGGCGGTTGAACCACATCGGGCTGTCCTCCGGCTTGCAGACGACGATCATCTCCTGCTTCTCGAACTGGTGGATGCGGTACACGCCGCGCTCCTCAATGCCATGCGCGCCAACTTCCTTGCGGAAGCAGGGGGAATAGCTGGTCAGCGTCTGCGGCAGCTGGCTTTCGTCCAGAATCGTGTCGATGAACTTGCCGATCATCGAGTGCTCGGACGTACCAATCAGATAGAGGTCTTCGCCCTCGATCTTGTACATCATGTTCTCCATCTCGGCGAAGCTCATCACGCCCGTCACCACGTCGCCGTGGATCATGTACGGCGGGATGCAGTAGGTGAAGCCGCGGTCGATCATGAAGTCACGGCCATAGGACAGAATCGCGGAGTGCAGGCGGGCAATATCGCCCATGAGGTAATAGAAGCCGTTGCCGGAGGTCTTGCGGGCGCTGTCAAGGTCGATGCCGTGCAGGCGCTCCATGATATCCACATGATACGGAATCTCGAAATCCGGCACGACGGGCTCGCCGAAGCGCTCGATTTCCACGTTCTGGCTGTCATCCTTGCCAATCGGCACAGACGGGTCAATGATGTTCGGAATAACGAGCATCCGCTTGCGGATTTCCGCCTGCAATTCGTCTTCCTTCGCCGCAAGGCCCTCCAGATCCGCCTTGTAAACGGCGACCTGTTCCTTCGCCTTTTCGGCCTCTTCCTTCTGACCCTTGCCCATCAGCATGCCGATCTGCTTGGACGCAACCTTAATTTGGTTGCGCAGGGTGTCCGCCTGCTGAATCGCGGCGCGGTACTCCTTGTCCATCTCGACGACTTCGTCGACCATGACGAGCTTTTCGTCCTGAAACTTCTTGCGGATGTTCTCCTTCACCAATTCGGGATTGGTACGGAGCAGATTGATGTCCAGCATCGGAAAAAGTCCTCCTTTTTTGCTTGGCGGAAACCAAAAAGGCTTCCCATCCCGTAAAATTCCGGGACGAGAAGCTCGCGTTGCCACCCAGTTTGCCTGACGCACGTCAGACCACTCATGCTCGCTGTATCGGGCGAACCCGGCAGACTCCTCGTCTGCCCCCATTCAGGAGTGGAAGAAGCACCCGCGCCCTGCCGCCTCGCACCATCCGGCGGCTCTCTGGAAGGACAAAAGCTGCTTTTCTCCCGTCAAGCGGGGTCATTTGACAGGCTTATTATACGCCATTTTGCGCGCTGATGCAAGAGGGAATTTCAACTTTTGGGCGAAATGGTGCGCATCCGCAAAATTGTTACAAAAAAATTAAATTTTCGTACATGACAACGTTTTCCCCTTTTGATTCGTCTGATAAGTAGAACACCGTAGGAGGTACATTTCCCGATGAAACGCCTGATTTCACTTTTGCTCTGCGCGCTGCTGATTGTTCCCGCTTTGGCGGAGGACGCACCCGATTTCGAGCCTATTCCGTGGGATATCAAGGTTTCCCCCAACCTGCCGAACCCGGATTGTTACCTGCCCAATAACGGCGGCTACCATGATGATTCCATCGACATCCAGATTAACGTCACCTACTGGACGCAGGATTTGCAGCAGGTTGATGCACCCGGCGAAGGCACAACGACCGTCATGTCCGCACGCGTCAAGCTGACTGACGTGAGCCAGTTCCGCACGGGCTTCGCGAACAAGTACCCGTCGAAGCAGGCGCGCCACGTCAACGACATGACGAAGCGCTTCAACGCCGTCATGGGCATCGACGGTGACTACTGCCTCTACCATGAGCAAGGCATCGTCGTCCGCAACGGTCAGACGCTGCGGATGCGCCCGCACAAGGGCCGCGACGAGCTGATTGTGGACGAAAATGGCGACTTTCACCTCATCACCCGCACCACGCAGGCGAAGTGGGACGAGTACATTGCCGGCGGCGGCACCGTTCTGCACGCCTTCTGCTTCGGCCCTGTGCTGGTGGTGGACGGCGTTCCGCTCACGAGCCTTGATGACGTGACCATCGACAACGGCAAAGCCAAGAAAGCCCAGCGAATGGTCATCGGGCAGATTGGCAAGCTGGAATACCTGATACTGACGAACGAGGGGCCGGAAAGCACCGCCCCGAAATCCGTCGGCTTCGACCTTGTGCAGATGGCAAACCTGTGCGTGCAGTTTGGGCTGAACAACGCATACAACCTCGACGGCGGCTCATCAAGCACGATTGCGCTGAATAATCAGAAGATTAACTCGCCGTCGAGCCACAAGAACCGCATGGTTGGGGATTGCATTTGGTTCGCGACGCTGGTGAAGGAAGAGACTTGGCGGGAGAAGGAGTCGGTACAGACGGTAGAAGTGGAGGAAAATAAGTGAACCTCGCGGTGCGCAGGCGATTGTCAGACCTGCGCACCTTGCTTTTGAGGCAAATTCACCGTCAAGGAAGCGGCAGGTACAGAAAAATAGGGATGAGGTCAGGAAAAACGTCGAGGCTGCAACGCGTTCTGCTTATAAATGCAAAATCTGCCCCAAAACACGAAAAAAGCCCTGCAAAATGCAAGGCTTATGGAGCTGATAACCAGATTTGAACTGGTGACCTCATCCTTACCAAGGATGCGCTCTACCAACTGAGCTATATCAGCATCCGTGTGCCGGCGAGTGAATCGCACTGACAACATTGATATAATAGCACACTTCTTCGGAAAATGCAATAGGGAAAATGAAATTTTTTTCGGGAAATTTGTGAAAAATATCGTTTGCGGGAAAATCAGCAGATTTCAGCACGGAAAATCAGCGTTTTCGGTGGAAAAAATGCGTTCCAGCCTTGACAAAGTGAGCGTTTGCGCCTATCATTACATTTGTTAGATTCTCACTTTTTCAGGAGGAAATCACGATGGCTGATTTGACGATGGACAAACTGGTTGCGCTGTGCAAAAACCGCGGTCTGATTTTTGCCGGAAGCGAACTGTACGGCGGTTTGGCAAATACATGGGACTACGGCCCGCTGGGTGTGGAATTCAAGAACAACGTGAAAAAGGCGTGGTGGCAGAAATTTGTGCAGGAAAGCAAGTACAACGTGGGGCTTGACTGCGCTATTCTGATGAACCGCGAAGTGTGGGTGGCGTCGGGTCACGTCGGCGGCTTCAACGACCCGCTGATGGACTGCAAGGCGTGCAAGGCGCGCTACCGTGCAGACAAACTGATTGAGGACTTCACCGGCGGCGCGGAAACCGGCGACGGCTGGACGAACGCTGAGCTGGAGAAGTACATTGCCGAGCACGACATCGTCTGCCCGAAGTGCGGCAAGAAGGATTTCACCGGCATCCGCCAGTTCAACCTGATGTTCAAGACCCACGCGGGCGTGATGGAAACGCCGGAGAATGAGATTTACCTGCGTCCCGAAACCGCGCAGGGCATCTTCGTCAACTTCGCCAACGTCATGCGCTCCATGCGCAAGAAGCTTCCGGCGGGCATCGCGCAGATTGGCAAATCCTTCCGCAACGAAATCACCCCCGGCAACTTCATCTTCCGTGTCCGCGAATTTGAGCAGATGGAGCTGGAATTCTTCTGCAAGCCCGGCGAGGACTTGCAGTGGTTCGACTACTGGCGTTCGTTCTGCAAGCAGTGGCTGCTTTCGCTGGGCATCAAAGAGGACAGCCTGCGCCTGCGCGACCATGAGCCGGAAAAGCTGGCGTTCTACTCCAAGGCGACGACGGACTTCGAGTTCCTGTTCCCGTTCGGCTGGGGCGAGCTCTGGGGCATCGCCGACCGCACGGATTACGACCTGACGCAGCATCAAAACCATTCCGGCAAGTCGCTGGAATACCTCGACCCGGTGACGAACGAGCGCTACATCCCCTACTGCATCGAGCCGTCGCTGGGCGTTGACCGCATGGTGCTGGCGTTCCTGTGCAATGCCTACGAAGAGCAGGAGCTGGAGGGCGGCGACGTGCGCACAGTGCTGCACCTGCATCCGGCGCTGGCGCCCTACAAGGCTGCCGTTCTGCCGCTGCAAAAGAACAAGCTGGGCACGCTGGCGAGCGAAATCCACGCGGATTTGGCGAAGTATTTCCCGGTGGATTACGACGAAACGGGTTCGATTGGCAAGCGCTATCGCCGTCAGGACGAAATCGGCACGCCGTTCACGATCTGCGTGGACTTCGACACCGAAGCGACGCAGTCGGTCACGGTTCGCGACCGCGACACCATGCTGCAGGAGCGTGTGGCGCTGAAGGATCTGCGCAGCTACATCGAGGAGCGGATGCGCTTCTAAGTTGCGCACCGTCCGCGCAATCAGCACGCGGGCACAGTATGCAGTCGAGCTCAACTCAATCGCGCGAAAGGGAGTCCAGAGGGTCGAAGACCCTTTGGCAGGGTC
>OGWV01002099.1_pt1 | contig 12361 bp, 10 predicted proteins | sample 1576081 | NCBI WGS metagenome assembly OGWV01 (sample SAMEA3541541, study PRJEB24748) | human gut metagenome | biome: human gut; feature: human-associated habitat; material: faeces | place: China | collected 2012 | reverse complement strand
TAGTCTATTTCTGTTGCACTATCCCTGGGGTCACCCCCGGCTGCCGTTAGCAGTTACCATTCCCTTGTGGAGCCCGGACTTTCCTCAGAGCGCGTGAAACGCCCCGCCGCCGTATGTTTTACTCGTTTGGGCATCTTAGTATAGCACACATTTTGCAGCATTTGCAACACCGGCGCACAAACTGCAATTTTCTCTTGAAAAAATGCCATTTAATGGGTATAATTTTATGTATGGGAATTTATAAATATCCGCGCCTTGGGCGCGGGCAACAGGAAAAGGGGAAAGATTATGTTTAAAAACGATTATCTGGCGCGCGTGTATGACGAAGTAAGCGGGCGCAGCGCGGGCGAAACCGAATTTTTGCAGGCTGTGCGCGAGGTGCTGGAGAGCCTGGAGGCTTATGTGGAAAAGCATCCCGAATTGGAACAGCAAGGCATTCTGGAGCGTATGGTGGAGCCGGAACGCTTCATTCAGTTCCGTGTTTCCTGGGTGGACGACGCGGGCAAGGTGCATGTAAACCGCGGCTACCGCGTGCAGTTCAACTCCGCCATCGGCCCGTACAAGGGCGGCCTGCGCCTGCATCCTTCCGTCACGGCGTCCGTCATTAAGTTCCTGGGCTTTGAGCAGGTGTTCAAAAACAGCCTTACGGGCCTGCCCATGGGCGGCGGCAAGGGCGGCAGCGATTTTGACCCGAAAGGCAGATCCGACGCAGAGATCATGCGTTTCTGCCAGAGCTTTATGACGGAGCTTTCCAAGCATATCGGCCAGTTTACCGACGTGCCCGCCGGAGACATCGGCGTGGGCGCGCGGGAGATCGGTTATATGTTCGGCCAGTACAAGCGCCTGCGCAACGAGGTGACGGGCGTGCTGACGGGCAAGGGCCTTTCCTACGGCGGCAGCCTGGTGCGTCCGGAGGCCACCGGCTACGGCCTGTGTTACTTTACCGAGGAAGCCCTCAACTGCATGAAAAACGACAGCTTTAAGGGCAAAACGGTGGTGATCTCCGGCAGCGGCAACGTGGCCATCTACGCCACGGAGAAAGCTACCCAGCTGGGCGGCAAGGTCGTGGCTTTGTCCGATTCCACGGGCTATGTCTACGACAAAAACGGCATCGACCTGGATGTGGTGAAGGAGATCAAGCTGGCCCGCCGTGCCCGCATCTCCGAGTATGTTAAGGCGGTGCCCGCCGCCGAGTATCACGAAGGCTGCAGCGGCATCTGGAGCATCCCCTGCGATATCGCGCTGCCCTGCGCCACGCAGAATGAGATCGACGAGGCCAGCGCCAAGCTGCTTGCCGCAAATGGCTGCAAGGTAGTGTGCGAGGGCGCGAACATGCCCTCCACGCCGGAGGCGATCAACGTGTATCTGGAAAACGGCATGCTCTACGGCCCGGCCAAGGCCGCCAACGCGGGCGGCGTGGCCACCAGCGGCCTGGAGATGAGCCAGAACTCTCTGCGCCTGTCCTGGACATTCGAGGAAGTGGACGAGCGTTTGCAGAATATCATGAAGAATATTTTCCACAATGCTTATGACGCCTCCAAGGCATGCGGTGCGGAAGGAAACCTGATGGTGGGCGCCAACGTGGCGGGCTTTATCAAGGTGGCCGACGCCATGCTCGCCGAGGGTATTGCGTATTAAGCATCAACCGTACAAAACCGGGCAGGGGCCGCGCAGAGCGGCCCCTGTTTTTTGCCTGCCGGGACGGCGGGGCATCCATGGGAAAGGAGCGGAGCGCATGACGCTGGAATTTACGGTGGAGCAAAAGGAAAACGGTATGCTGCTGCGGGACTTTCTGCGCAAACGCGGTGTTTCGGCAGCGCTGGCCAAGGGCGTGAAGGCCTCGGACGGCTTTTTCCGGGACGGCGCGCCCGTACACACGGATATGCGCCTTTCAGCGGGCCAGCGGATTTCCTTTGCGCTGCCTCCGGAGCCTCCTACGGAGGTGCTGCCCCAGGCGCTGCCGCTGGATATCCTGTATGAGGATGCCCATGCAATGGTGCTGAACAAGCCCGCGGGACAAACGGTACATCCCACCCGGGGGTATGCGGACGGCACGCTGGCCAATGCTTTCCGCGGCCGGATGGCCGCGCGGGGCAGCGCGGCCGTGTTCCGTCCGGTGAACCGGCTGGACAGGGGAACCTCCGGCCTTGTGCTGTGCGCGATGAACGCCTATGCCGCGCCGCTGCTGGCCGCCGCGGGGCAAAAAGTGTACTATGCCGTGGCCGAGGGGCTGGTGGACGGGGAGGAGGGCGCCATCGACGCGCCCATTGCGCTGGCGCACGGGTCCATCATTCAGCGGTGCGTGTGCGGCCGGGGGCAGCCCAGCCGCACGGAATACCGGGTGCTGGCACGGGGCGGAGGGCATACACTGCTGCGGGTGGTGCCCGTTACGGGGCGCACACATCAGATCCGTGTGCATTTCGCGTCCCGGGGGCATCCGCTGGCGGGCGACGGCATGTACGGCGGATGTCCGGAGCACATGGCGCGCCCGGCGCTGCACTGCGGCGCGGTATCGTTTGGCCTGACGGGGGAGGATGCGGCGCACACAGTGCACGCGCCGCTGCCCGAAGACATGCGTGCGCTGCTGGCGGCGTGTGGCATCCGGGCGGAAGATTTCGGCATTTGACCCCTTCCGTGTGTTGATACAAATGTGAAAAAAGGTATGCGTCGCCGCGCTGGAAAGGGATTAAACTTGCATCGTGGGCAAAATAGTGTATAATAATAAAGTTCGGACCCCCGCTCTGACCGGCGCTCCTGTGCCGGGGATGCAGATGGAACCGGACATTTGCCTGTTTCTGCACCGCGCTTTGCGCGGCTGGCATATCCCCACGGAGACCCGGAAAGGAGGGGGCGTATGGCTGCAAGGAAACGCTGGCGCAGGTATATCCCGGACGACGAGATATCCGTGCGCGCTTTCCTGCATTTGATCGGCCGCCTGTTTTATTATGTCGGCCTTCATTCGGAATATTTTCTGCTGAACTTCGGCCGCGGCGCACGCGCCGCCGTACTGGCGCTCTGGCACGGCGTGTGCTGGATGCTGGCGCTGGGCGCCAATATTCTGCGGCCGTTTTTTGCCGCTGTATGGGAGGATCTGCGCGCCCCCTGGCGGCAGATGCGCAGCGGGCTGCGCAACATCCGCCAGGTAGTGCGTGAAGAACGGGAGGCCGGCGGCTCGCCGGCGGGCAAAGGACTTGCCTATTTCTTCCGCGGCGTTTTGGCGTACAAGCACCTGCTCCTGCGCGGTCTGGCGTATCTGCTGCCTGCGGCCGCGCTGGGCGTGCTGCTCGTTACCGTGGATGGTGTTCTGTCCTCTACTTTTGCACTGCGGGTGGAATTCCGCGGCGAATTCGTGGGCTTCATTGCCAACGAAAGCGTTTATGATGCGGCGCACGCGGATATTCTGGACCGCATCCAGAATGTGGACACGGGCGAGGACTGGAAAGCGCGCCCGGAATATACGCTCACCATTGTGGATCAGGCGGCGCTGTATTCCCAAGGCGAACTGACGGACCGCATCATCGAGACATCATCTGCTGAATTCCGCGAGGCGACAGGCGTCTATGTCAATACGGAGTTCATCGGCGTTACGGCGGATTCCGCCGCGTTGACACAGGCGCTGGAGGCTCTGAAAGAGCCTCTTTACGAAGGACATGAAAATGACGACAGCTGGCGTGTGGAGTTCCAGCAAAATGTGGAACTTAAGCCGGGCCTGTATTTCACCAGCACCATTATCACGCTGGATGATCTGCTGGCGCGCCTGCACGGAACGGCTCCCGTGGAGCTTTCCGACGGCAATATCCTGGTGGGCTGGGATATGCTGGGCGTGCAGGCGGTGCAGAATGTGACCCGCACCGTTGAAACTGCGGCCGAGCCGCAGGTCATCAATGACCCCGAGCTGGAGTGGGGCCGCGAAGTGGTGGAGCAGGAGGCTTCACCGGGCCTGGAGGAAGTAAACGAGGACGTCGTTTATATCGACGGCCAGGAGGTACAGCGCATTCAGACGCGTGAGCCGACCGTGCTGGTGGAGGCGGTGCCGCAGATCACGCGGTACGGCACGTATAACCCCTACGGCGGCACTGCGGGAGACCCGGCGACAGGTGAATTCACCTGGCCGGTACCGGATTATAAGGGCATCAGCCGCTGGGCCTCACGCTATCACCGCGGGGCGGATATCACGGCGCGTTACGGTACGACCATTGTTGCGGCGGATAACGGCGTGGTGGAAGTTGCGACAGACGCGCGCGGCACGGCATGGTGGACGTACGGAAAATTTGTCAAGATCGACCATGGCAACGGCTTCGCCACTGTGTATGCGCACTGCTCCGAGCTTCTGGTGCAGCAGGGTGAATATGTAGTGAAGGGCCAGCCTATCGCACGCGTGGGTTCCACAGGGTATTCTACGGGCAACCACTGCCATTTTGAGATCCAGGTGAATGGCCAGTGGACAGATACCCGAAGGTATGTCATGCCTTAAGGATACACCACGCAATTCACCGGCGTGCTTCCCCGCTTAGGCGGCGTAGGCGCGCGGAGAATTGACCGAGTGCCGTTCGTGAACACACAAGGCCGGGCGTACAGCGCCCGGCCTTTACATTGGTGACAAAAAATTGACGAATCATGCCGTTTTTGTTGCAAAAAGCCTGGCAAATGGATATAATGGTCGCCTTTGTGGTCAGCCTTGCCGCCATCCGCTTCCTGATGGACTACGTCAAGCGCCATAACTTCAAGTTCTTCGGCCTCTACCGCATCGTGCTGGGCCTGATCGTCCTGGCCGTGGCCGCCATCACCGCCATTGCGTAAATCGCTCCCCAAACACCCCAGCCGCCCGCCCGGGCGGCTTTTTTGCGCCCTGGGGCAATTGCACCGGCCCCGGCCTTGTGCTATACTGGAGCCATAAAGAGAGAACCCGGCGGCGGGAGAGTGCCGCGCCTGAAATTGTCAAAAACGGAGGAGATCCCTATGGAAGCATCGACTGTATATTACACCGACTTCCGGTGTCCTGTGGGCACCAGCCTGACCGAAAAACTGCGCCGCCTGTGCATTGCGGCGGGCATCAAGAGCATTGATATGGACGGCAAGTTCGTGGCCATCAAGATGCACTTTGGTGAGCTGGGCAACCTGGCTTTCCTGCGCCCGAACTACGCCAAGGTAGTGGCAGACCTGTGCAAGGAGCAGGGGGGCCAGCCCTTCCTGACCGACTGCAACACGCTGTACCCGGGCAGCCGCAAGAACGCGCTGGAGCACCTGAGCTGCGCGCAGGAAAACGGCTTCTGGCCCATGACCACCGGCTGCCAGATCATCATTGGCGATGGTCTGCGCGGTACCGATGAGCTTGAGGTGCCCGTGCCCAACGGCGAATACTGCAAGACCGCCAAGATCGGCCGCGCCATTATGGATGCCGACATCTTCATCAGCCTGACCCACTTCAAGGGCCACGAAGCAACCGGCTTCGGCGGAGCCATCAAGAACATCGGCATGGGCTGCGGTTCCCGCGCGGGCAAGATGGAGCAGCACTCCTCCGGTAAGCCTGCCGTGCAGGAGGAGCTCTGCCGCGGCTGCCACCGCTGCGCCAAGGAGTGCGGCTCCGATGCCATCCGCTACAACGAGAACAACAAAGCGGTCATTGATTACGAAAAGTGCAAGGGCTGCGGCCGCTGTATCGGTGCCTGCAACTTCGATGCCATCTATTCCATCGACAGCAGTGCCAACGAGGAGCTGGACCGCAAGATGGCAGAGTACGCCGCCGCCGTCTGTGCAGACCGCCCCTGCTTCCACATCAGCCTGGTGCAGGATATCAGCCCCAACTGTGACTGCCACGGCGAGAACGATGCCCCCATCCTGCCGGATATCGGCATGTTCGCCTCCTTTGACCCCGTGGCGCTGGATCAGGCCTGTGCCGATGCCTGCCTGAACGCACAGCCCCTGCCCAACAGTCAGCTGGGCCAGAACCTTGCAAAGCCCGGCTGGAACTGCCACCACGACAACTTCAAGGATTCCAACCCCAATGTCGAGTGGAAGGCAACGCTGGAGCAGGCCGAAAAGATCGGCATGGGCACCCGCCAGTACACCCTGAAAAAGATCTGAACATAAAAACAAGCCCGACAACGTCGGGCTTGTTTTTATGTCTCTTGCATTCAGGGGCAGACGGAACGATCAATACTCGCTGGAAGCCGGGACCAGTACGTCAATGACATCGGCCAGGGCTTTCCAGTTTTCCTCGGAACAGCCGGGCAGCTCTTTGGCATCCAGACCGGCATCCTCGATGCGGCCGGTCATGCTGTCCTTGTCGGTCAGCAGGGTCTCGGCATCGGCCTTGATGAGCGGCCAGGCATCGGCAAAGCTCTGCTGGTCATCGGCGCTCAGGCTGTCGAACCACTGGGTATAGGCAGCTTTGATGTCGCTGACCGGCTGGATGCTCATGTTGCAGCCATCGGCCCATTTCAGCAGGGAAGCCGCCGCGATGACGGATTTCAGCGAGCAGCCGGACACGCCGGGGCCCCAGCCGAGGCAGGGGGCAAAGGCATCGTCCGGGTCAGAGAGGGAGAACAGGGAGTTCTCGCCTGCGTCCAGCGGGCCCACCTTGCCGGTGTCGGCGGTCACGGTGGAAGAGGGGATGCTCTCGCTTGCAGAAGCGGAAGAGCTGGAAGCGGCAGTGCTGCCGGAAGAGGTGCTGCAGCCCGCCAGCACGCCGCACAGCAGGGCGGCGCAGACCAGCAGGGAAAGAATACGCTTGCGAATCATAGGAAAGCCTCCTTTTATCGTGTTCCGGCCCATCTGCCGGAGAAACTGCTCTGGTACATTTCTAGTATACTGTTCTGCCGGGCTGTTGTCAATCGGCGTGCGCAGGACGATTTTTCACTCCGGCTGTGCAAACTATACAAACTTTTGTCCTTTTTTTCTCAGTCGGGCGGGATTGACATTTTTTGCGCTGGCGCGTATAATCCGGCCATGGTCAAACTGGGAGAAACGGGTGAAGAACCGGAAAAAGGGGGAGAAACGGATGCAGAAATTTCTGCGGCGGCTGGAACGCTTTTCACAGTCGCTGCTGTCGCCGCTGTCTTATCTTTCGGCGGCGGGCCTGCTGCTGGTGCTGGGGGCGCTGCTCACCAGCAAGCCCTTGTGTCAGGCGCTGCCGGTGCTGCAGTGGGCTCCACTGCAGCTGGTGGGGCAGCTGCTTTACAACGGGATGATGGTGCTCATCAACAACCTCAGCGTCATTCTCTGCGTGGGGGTGGCTGCCGTGCGCGCCAAAACCGAAAAGCAGGAAGCCGCCCTGCTGGCGCTGATGGCCTACCTGGTGTTCCTCACAGCCAACCACACCGCGCTGGAAGCGCTGGGACTGCTTGCCCAGCCCAACGGGATGACCGGCCTTGCAGGCACGGGCCAGACCACCATTCTGGGCATTCAGGTGGTGGACACCGGCGTGGCAAGCGGCATCGTGCTGGGCTTTGCGGCGGCGTGGCTTTTCAACCGCACCTGCGAAAAGCAGTTTTATGGCATGATCACCCAGCTCTATTCGGGCCTGCGGTGGTCGTTTTTGTGGCTGTCGGCGCTGGCGGTGGCACTGGGGCTGGGGTTCTGCTTCGTCTGCCCGCCGCTGCAACGGACGGTCAGCGCCCTCACGGGCTGGATCGCGGCTTCAGGGAACGCGGGTGTGTTCCTTTACGGCTTTCTGGAACGGCTGCTCATCCCCACCGGCCTGCATCACCTCATCTATATGCCCTTCCAGTTCTCTTCGCTGGGCGGCAGCCTGACCGTAGGCTCTGTGACCTACACAGGCGCTTACGCCGTCTGCATGACCGAGTACACCATGGGCCTGCCCCTCTCAGACGGCATCGTCTGGATGTACACCGGCTTCACCAAGACCTTTGGCTATCTGGGCATTGCGGCGGCATTCATCTTCACGGCCCGCAGGGAGAACCGTGCCCGTACCGCCGCCGCTATGATCCCGCTGGCGGTCACGGCCTCGGTGGCCTCCATCACCGAACCCATTGATTTTCTGTTCTGCTTCGTTTCGCCCCTGCTCTGGGTGGCCCATGCGGTCATTACGGGCGGCTTTATGGTGCTGCTCCATGTCCTGCATGTCCGGGCCTTTACCTCCAACCTGCTGGGGTCGCTGGTGTTCAACCTGAGCGCCGGGGAGCAGCTGCAGAACCTGCCGCTGCTCTATCTGCTGGGCCTTGCGGAGATCCTGACCTACTTTGCCGTGTTCAGCGTCCTCATCAAGGCAAAGGATCTGCCCACCCCGGGCCGGGAAGCAGCCCCTTCCACAGACCAGTCCCCGTACGCCGACCCGCAGGAGGTGTGCCAGTTCATCGCCGCGCTGGGTGGGGCGGAGAACATCGCCCAGCTGGGAAACTGCTTCACCCGCCTCCGGCTCACGGTGCGGGATGCCTCGCTGCTGGATATGGGGGCTCTGCTCTCCCTGCCCCATAAAGGTCTTGTGGTGCAGGGTACCCGGGTCCAGCTGGTCTGCGGCCTGCACGCCGCCCAGCTCCGCCATGCGCTTGAACAGCAGCTTGCCGAGATGGCCCCGGTGTGATTGCATTTTGATAAGAGAAACGGTATAATTGTGGCGAAACCTCTCAGTCGTCTGCGGCGACAGCTCCCCTGACAGGGGAGCTAAGAAAGGCCTCTGCCTCTCCTATTAGGCAACAACAACAACCGCCGCCAGTGGCGGATGAAGGGAGTTGTTGTTGGGGCAGCGGCCAACAAGGCACAAGTGCAATACTTTGCACGAAGTGAATGTTGAGAGCCGCAACCCGGACAAGTGGCCATTGCGAGGCAATGACGGAGAGGTTTAGCAGCGGATAACCTGAAAATAAAGGAGAACATAAAATGCAGAATAACACCTTTTCCGTCGAAGGTCTCTTCGATTTCCTGAACGCCGGTGTCAGCGCCTTCCACTCCACGGCTGCGGCTGTGAAGCTCCTGGAGGAGAACGGCTACCAGAACTGCCCCGAGAGCGCAGCCTGGGAGCTGGTGCCCGGCGGCAGATATTACACCACCCGCAACGGCTCTGCCGTGCTGGCATGGCGGATGCCCAAGGGTGAGCTGACCGGCTGGCATGTCACCGCCAGCCACAGCGATTCTCCCACCTGGCGCATCAAGCAGCTGGATGGCGGCAAGGACACGGTCTTTGCCAAGGCGGAGACCGAGGGCTACGGCGGCATGATCATGCCCACCTGGCTGGACCGCCCCCTGAGCGTGGCGGGCCGCATTCTGGTCCGCACGGAGAACGGCATCCGGAGCCTGCTGGTCCACCCCGACCGGGCGCTGGCTGTCATCCCCAACCTCTGCATCCACTTCAGCCATGACCTGAACAACGGCATGAAGTACAACCCTCAGGTGGATCTGCAGCCCATCTTTGGTGAGGCAGGCTCCACCCTGCGGGACGCTCTGGCTGAGGAAGCCGGGGTCAAGGCTGAGGACATCGTGGACGCTGACCTGGTGCTCTGCACCCGGGAAAAGGCCGAGCGCGTGGGCCTGAAGGGCGAATACTTCATGTCCGGCCGCATCGATGACCTGGAATGCGCCTACACCACCCTGTGGGGTTTCCTGCAGGGCCGCGGCGAGGAGGAAGGCCGGGGCGATATGTGGGTCATGTTCGACAACGAGGAGGTGGGCTCCTCCAGCCGGCAGGGCGCACAGGGCACCCTGATGGCCAATGTGCTGGCCCGCATTGAGGAAAAACTGGGGGTCACCCGGGAGCAGAGCATCCGCGCCTGCACCAACAGCCTGCTGTTGAGCGCCGACAATGGCCACGCCACCCACCCCAACCACCCCGAAAAGAGCGATCCCGCCAATGTGGCGGTCATGGGCGGCGGTGTGCTGCTGAAGTACAATGCCCGCCAGACCTACACCACCAGCGGCTTTACCGGCGCTGCCTTTGCCGAGATCTGCAAAAAGGCCGGTGTGCCGGTGCAGGTGGCCGCAAACCGCGCGGATGTTCCCGGCGGCTCCACGCTGGGCAACCTGCTGGGCCACCAGATCCTGATCCCCATGGTGGATATCGGTCTGGCACAGCTGGCCATGCATTCCGCAATGGAGACCGCCAGCTGCAAGGATGCCGAGTACATGGCAAAGGCCGTGGCCGAGTTCTATAACACGCCCATCTCCCAGCCTGTGGACGGCGAGTGGAAGCTGGGCCTGTGAGCGCTGTGACCGGGCGCTTTGCCCCCAGCCCCAGCGGGCGGCTGCATCTGGGCAATCTGGCCTGCAGCCTGCTGGCCTGGCTCAGCGCCAGAAGTCAGGGCGGGCGCATCGTTCTGCGCATTGAGGATCTGGATGCCGAGCGCTGCCCCCGGAAATACGCCGATGCGCTGGAAGAGGACCTGCGCTGGCTGGGCCTTGTCTGGGACGAGGGCGGCAGCAGCGGCGGCCCCAACGGCCCCTATTACCAGAGCGAGTGCGCCGCCATCTACACCGAGAGCTATAACAAACTGGAAGCACGGGGCCTTGTGTACCCCTGTTTCTGCTCCCGTGCCCAGCTCCATGCCGCCAGCGCGCCCCACACCTCCGACGGCAATGTGATCTATCCCGGCACCTGCCGGGGGCTGACGGCGGAGCAGATCGCCGAGAAGCGCAAAAAGAAAGCCCCGGCCTACCGTCTCATGGTGCCCGACGAGGACATCACCTTCACCGATGGTTGTATGGGCCTCCACACCGAGAACCTGCTCCGCGACTGCGGGGATTTCTACCTCCGCCGCGCCGATGGCGTGTTTGCCTACCAGCTGGCTGTGGTGGTGGACGATGCCCGCATGGGCGTGACGGAGGTGGTGCGGGGCGCGGACCTGCTCTCTTCCACCGCCCGGCAGCTTTATCTTTACCGTCTGCTGGGTCTGAAAGCGCCGCAGTTCGCCCACTGTCCGCTCCTGCTGGCCCCGGATGGCCGCCGCCTGTCCAAACGGGACGGCGACCAGAGCCTGGAAAATCTCCGAGCAAAATATACGGCGCAGGAGATCGTGGGCAGGCTTGCCTTTGCCTATGGCCTCCAACCTGAACCGGCTCCCCGCACCCCGGAAAGCCTCATTGCAGACTTTTCCTGGGACAAGGTGCCAAAGCAGGATATCTGCCTGCCGGAAGGTCTGTTTTAAGCAAACCCGCGATCTTTGCCATGCCCGTGCAAAGATTGTGGGTTTTTCTTTACAAAAAAACAACTTATGGTAAAATATAACTAGAGACTTTGCTGAAACAGAAAGGAGCCTGTTATGCGTAAAATGTTAAAAGCGTCGAGTTTGTTGATCTGTGCAATGCTTTTGCTCAGCGCATGTGCAAGCTCTTTGAATCTGGGACCGGGGCCTTTCCGTTCGGAAATGCAGGATGTTTTTGTTCAGCAGACAACACTTGCGGTTCCGGCCAGCCATGCCGAGCATGGGGAGGACTATGTCATTGAGTGGCAGGACCCTGTGATGGAAAAGCACGTCCGGAAATGGCTTGACCGCCCGAAGGGAGATATCTATCACAGCGATGTCTGGGATTATCAGCGAGTCTCGATAAATTCCGGAACCGGCGTGAAAGATCTCCTCGTCAAAGATGCACCGGACGGGGAAGATATTGGGGGAACCGTTAATGGCAATGATCAGCTGGCAGCCTGCGCAGTCAGGGTAGAGGGAACGTATGATCCGGTGACCTCTCTGGCAGATTTGCGGCATTTTGACAGCTTGCAGGTATTGTCGGTCAATAATAGAAGGGGAGCCCCACCCATTACAGATCTGACAGGTCTGGAAGAATGCAAAAATCTGATGCTTTTGAGTGTGCCCAGTGTGGAGAGCAGCGCATTCCCGACCTTTGCAAAGCTGGATTCCGTGGTAGAGCTGAAGTATGGCAGTGACGGGATCCGGGCGGATTCCAATGTCTCCGACCTTTCGGCGCTGGCGCAGATGAAGTCGCTGAAGATGCTGTGGATCACCGGCAGTGAGGTCGATCTGACCCAGCTGGCCGGAGCTGACTTGCGGGTCCTGAGACTGGACGTGACCCGGATCGGTTCGCTGGAACCGCTGAAGCAGATGGAAAATCTGAGCTTTCTGCAGCTGTGCCAAGGGCCGGAGATCGACAGCTTTGCCCCGCTGGCGGAGAGCAGTGTGCAGTATCTGAGTATGTCTCTCTCTCAGGGTGCACAGGAAGCCTACAAGGACATGGATTATACTCCCCTGACCCAGATGCCGCAGCTGATCTGGCTGGATCTGACCAATCATTCCACGTTTGATACGGAAACCTGCAAAAAATTGCTGGCAAACGATACGGCCCTGAAATATCTGAAAATTTCCTATACATCGGCGGCCAAAGATGCCGAAGAGCTGGATACAGCGCACCTGAAAGAGTTCACTGCCCCAGCTCCGTAATACCCCAAAATGCAAAA
>OGWV01002086.1_pt1 | contig 12394 bp, 15 predicted proteins | sample 1576081 | NCBI WGS metagenome assembly OGWV01 (sample SAMEA3541541, study PRJEB24748) | human gut metagenome | biome: human gut; feature: human-associated habitat; material: faeces | place: China | collected 2012 | reverse complement strand
CGCGGCTGCTGCGGCTGCTGCGGAGACTGCACGCACTGCCGGACGTCCTGCAGAAAAGACAGATAAAGGGGGATGCGGCCGCATCCCCTTTTGCTTTGACATCCGGCGGAAGATGTGCTATACTTTCCCAGTATTGGCATAGAATCGAACAGATAACCGGAAAGAAGGTTTTTCATGAATTTTATCGAATGGCTGAAGGTCATCTTGCTCGGCATCGTGGAGGGCATCACGGAGTGGCTTCCCATCAGCAGTACGGGCCATCTGATCCTGACGGACGCCATCTGGCCGCTGCAGCAGTCGGATGCGTTCAAGGAGATGTTCAACGTCGTCATCCAGCTCGGCGCGATCCTTGCTGTTGTGGTGCTCTACTGGAGCAAGCTCTGGCCCTTCCACCGTAAGCGCATCCCGCAGCGCTCGTGGTTCGCCCAGCAGAGCACGAACGGCTTCGTGGGCGGCCTGCAGCGCTTCGGCGACCGTTATTGCTGCATGGACAAGATCGTCATGTGGCTGAAGATCGCGGTTTCCTGCCTGCCTGCCATGCTCATCGGCCTGCCTCTGAACGATTGGCTCGACAAGCACTTTTATAACCCGACCGTCGTGGCCCTGATGCTGCTGCTCTATGGCGCCGGCTTCCTGTTCGTCGAGCGGTATAACCGCAGCCGCAAGCCGCGCGTGAATTCCATCGCGGCGCTGCGCTGGTCGGATGCGCTGCTCATCGGCGTGTTCCAGGTGCTCGCGCTCATCCCCGGCACGTCGCGCTCCGGTGCGACCATTCTCGGCGGCATCCTCATCGGCACGTCGCGCGAGGTCGCCGCGGAATATACGTTCTTCCTCGCCGTGCCCGTGATGTTCGGCGCGTCGCTGCTGAAGATCGTGAAATTCGGCGCGATCAGCGGCACGGAGCTTGGCGTGCTGCTCGTCGGCATGGCGGTCGCCTTCGGCGTGTCCATCCTGGCTATCCGCTTCCTCATGCGCTATATCCGCAAGCACGACTTCACGGCATTTGGCTGGTATCGCATCGGCCTCGGCCTGCTCGTGCTGCTGTACTTCTATGTGATCCGCTGATATCAAGCGGGACCGCCTCACAAAGAGAGGCGGTCCCGGTATTTATATGTACTTGATTTCGAGGCTGCCGAAGCTGAGATCGGCATCCAGCAGGATCTGTGCTTCAGGATGCTCACAGGGCGTCCCGCGCTGGTTGAGGCTGGCCGCCGTCGTATCCTTCCCGGAGACCGTGACGGCGAAGCGGTCCGGCACGAGCAGCGTCAGGCTGCCGAAATTCGTCTCAACGGTCAGCGGGCAGTTGTCCTGCACGGCCTCGCAGCCGGACAGATCGACGGTGAAGTCTCCAAAGCTCGTCTCGATCCTGCCGCTGCGCAGGAGCGGTGTCACGACCGGCACACGGCAGGAGCCAAAGCTCAGCTCGCAGCTCAGGTGGCCGTTATCGCAGCGCGTGTCCTGCGTGAATTTCCCGCCGTAGGAGGCGCGCACATGGTGCTGCTTCCGCCTGCGGCCGCAGAAATAATCGACCAGCAGGCTCACGCCCCACAGCAGCAGAAAGACCGGGATCAGGACGCTCCAGCGGAAGCCGATGGACAGAAAGCCGAATGCGGTCAGCAGCGAATAGCCGCCCACGAGCATCAGGCCGATGCTGAAGCAGGAGAAGCGGTGCGTCAGCATGCTCAGACCGCCCAGCAGCAGGGCGGATGTCCAGAGGATCGTCCAGACGGATACATCGAATTTTCCCAGCGCATTGACAAGAAACAGTGCGCCGATGGCGAGGACGTAGATCGCGAACCACAGCCCGCTGCGTGCGGCGCTGCCGATGGTGTAATCCAGAATGTGTTCCTTCTCCTCCGGCTTGATGACCTCTGCCTCGTGTACGCGCTCCTCCTTCGGTGGTGTGCGGCCGAGCAGCTCATCCACGCTGATGCCGAAGATGGAGGCAAGCTCCGGCAGAATGGTGATGTCGGGGCAGGAGAGGTTGTTCTCCCATTTGCTCACCGCCTGTGCGCTCACGCCGACGCGCTGCGCCAGCTGCTCCTGCGTCATGCCCAGCCGCTTGCGGTGATAGGCAATGCGCTTTCCAAGCGTTCCCTGTTCCATTGTGGTTTCCCTCCTTCATGTTCTGGCATTACCATATCATGAATTGGCCGAAAAAGCTATCATCCGGTCGTTCATTTTGCAAAAAACCGCCGCTCAACTTCCGGTTGAGCGGCGGTTGTGCCTTCCAAAACGACAATGCCCGGCGCTTTCGCGCCGGACATTGGAGAAATCAGGTTTACTTCTTCTCGGACTCAGCGATCTCCTTCAGGGCATCCTTGCGGCTGAAGTTCGCGCGGCCCTTCTCATCGAAGCCCATGAACTTGACCCACGTCATGTCGCCGACATTCAGAACGTCCTCGACCTTTTCAACGCGGCGGTTTTCAAGCTTGGAGATGTGGACCATGCCGTCGTGGCCCGGGGCGATCTCAACGAACGCGCCGATCGGCAGGATGCGGACGACCTTGCCGTAGTACAGGGCGCCGACCTCGGGGACGAAGCAGATGTCGTCGATCATCTTCTTGGCGGCGTAGCCCGCAGCGGGATCGACCGCAGCGATGAAGACGTTGCCGTCGTCGTCGATGTCGACCTTGGCGCCGGTGTCGGCGCAGATCTTCTGGATGGTCTTGCCGCCGGAGCCGATGACCTCACGGATCTTCTCGACGGGGATCTTCATGGAGATCATCTTCGGAGCGTACTCGGAGACGTCCGCGCGCGGCTCGGAGATGCAGGGGAGCATGACCTTGTCCAGAATTTCCAGACGGGCCTTGCGGCAGCGCTCGAGTGCGTCGGCAATGATCTCCATCGTCAGGCCCTTGTTCTTCAGGTCCATCTGAATGGCCGTAACGCCTTCCGTCGTACCGGCGACCTTGAAGTCCCATCCGTGATCAATACCAAAGTCGGTAGTGGAATATGCGTATATTTATTCACGATCAACGGTGGGATATCCATACCACCTGTACTTGCCCCTGTACGAAATACACATCCAATACCAATTCCCATCAACGCACCACCATAAATGGTTGCCAAATATTTATCCATAATGAAGGTATCCGGCGCAATGACTTCACTTGCCAGATAAGACATCACAGATAATAAGGTAGGATATAAAATCGTGCTTAATATCGTTTTCATTGCGAATTTCTTACCAAGAATGACTGCCCCCGCAAGAAACAGCACGACTGTTAATGCATTGATCATAAATTCTGGTTGTATATGAAACAACGGTTCTAGTGCAATTGCGACGCCAGCCAATCCTCCTGTTAATACATTATTCGGTAGAATAAACCATGCGACACCAATCGCCAAAAACAAATTTCCAGCAAGAATCCATAAAATATCAATCAGTGCTTCTTTATTCGTTGTTTTCATATACCATACCTCTTTCCTCAACATTTCTATTATATCATTTCCCATATCCCATGGTCTAATCAAAGAAAATATTTCAATTAGGAAAGATTTTTCTCTTTCCTATATATATGTATTGTGTATGGTATGCATTTTCTTAATTTTCACTTAATCTATATTATCCTTATATAAAGCTAAGTTTTTTCTTTTATGATATTTACAGATAATTCTTGCGCAAAAAATATGGAGAAACGATTATGATTAGAACCAATAAATCCAAACTCATCACTATAGGACTCATGATTTCCATTATGATATTTCTAAGAATGAATAATCACGATTATTTAAGTACGATTGATTATGAATTGAATTGTATGGATGCACACCCTACTTTCTTGATTGTAAGCATACGTGAAATCTTATCTTCCAGCACATGAGCTTTAGGGATATTATTATGTACTACTGTTTTTTTTGATTATAAGTCGTCATCATCCTCTTAACAACAAAATAAGAATCATCAAAGTTTCTTGTTCGATTTTAATGGAAGATATTTAAAATTAGTAAATCAAGCTTGAAGAAAGAAATAATTTGTATTTTCCCCATTTTACCATCTCCAATGCCATTATATCAAAATGAGTTCGATTAAATAAAAAATCGTAAAACATAATATTATTTTATTTACAATTAACTAATTTATGTTAAAATTATTTTAGAAAACGTTTTCAGACTTTATATAAAGAAAACAAAAGCATAAGAATGATAACCATATATAAATGTAAGTGAGGGATATATTTATGAAAAAAACGAAGACATCGATTAAACTATTTATATTGATTGGCATCTGTGTGTTAATCATTTTTATCACTTTATTCTCATTAAATTCAAAAGAAAAAACATCATGTAACATAGAAGATAAAACCTGTATAAACACTGAAATATTGAAAAAGAATAAAATGATATTAAATCCAATAGATTCTTTTAAAGATATTGAAATTTCAAATATTTATATAGAAAATGATTATCTAACAGCTAAAGTGAAATTTACTATCGCTCCTGAGTTTTACTCTTTAAATGAATTAAATATTTTCTATACTGAATATCCTTTCAAGGTAACGATTAATCCTAATACGAACGAGTCCTCAGTATATCCTTGTGATCAATTATATAAATTGGATATTAAAGATCAAGAAGAAAGTGAAATCCTTATAAAGGAAAAGATCACAAAAGATATTCAAAATTCACTACTCTCTAATGAAGATGAATTCTTTAGTATTTCTTTATCATTCAAATCTCCAAAAGGTGAAAACGAACAAATACATGAACAAAGTTTTGTCTTTCCTAAACAAGAGATTAATAATAAAAACAAATAGTTTACAGTGATAATGCCTTATATAAGCAGGAATATTTCATCATTAAATATTTCTGCTTTTTATTTTGCATAAAGAGATTCTATAAGCTTTGTTCCGGCATTTGTAGCAAGTTTGTTCCGGCATTTGTAGCAAGTTTGTTCCGGCATTTGTAGTAAGTTTGTTCCGGCATTTGTAGATTTGTAAACTGTACTAACGCAAAGTTTACTGCCTCTTTGCATATTATCAAAAAAAGAAAGCCATTTTATGTAAGGAGCCTGTACTCCCTATCCACAATATAACTTTCTCATTCATTATTGTTCATTTCCCAGAAAATAATTTCTGTAAGAAACTTCTTGGTTGTACCTTTTCTATACAGTACGCCTGATTAATTAAATCACCACGCAGCACGATACCTTTACCATCACCCTGTGTTAAGACAAGTTTGCCTTTCCATTCCGCCTTGATGTTTTTATCAGAAAATCTTTCTATATTATATATAACCATGGTATTTTGATCATCCTCATGCAGGCCACTTACTAAATCCTCAAAAGTGTTCATCATATTCTTCTTTACCTGATATGTTTCCTTTGTTTTAGAATCATAACGGATCTCAAATGCCACTGGCTGTGACTGTCCACTAATATGTATGGTACAAATGCATACCCAGAAAACTAAGAAACACGCAATATATCTTTTCTTCATTCGTTTCACCTCATTGGAAAGTATTACCAACTGCATGCATAATATACATCACATTTTCATCATACGAAAGCGTTTACATTTTATCTTGAAATATACATAATGCATGATATAATGAAGTTAGGTAGAAAGGAGAATTTTACCATGAAAAAGTTTACGTACATGACAACGCTGGCTCTTGCCGCATCGATGTTTGCTTTAGGCGGATGCTCCTCAAACAGCAGTTCTTCACCTACTACACCTACGATTGCTTATAATGAAGCTTCTACATCCCACTATGATGTCGTCAAACGAGATAAATCAATTAACGTTGATGGCAAGCTGGATGATGAAGTATGGAAGGATATTCCAGCTATAGCCGGTGGTTTTCATTTTCCATGGGATAAAAAAGAAGCTCCATACACAGAATTTAAAGGATACCATGATAAGGATAATTTCTATTTCTGTTTTACAGTAAAAGATAGCGAAGTACTTCAGGATGATAATTGGAAAGATGATGAGAGTACTGTTGATATGGAAGATCGTGTAGAACTATTCTTTGCGGGATCTTACATTGATAAACCTGGTCCTGATGGCATGGAGAAATATTACGGTTTAGAAATTGATCCAAAAGGCCGTGTTCACGATTACTCTATCGAATATTATCGAAAGTTTGATGGTAAATGGAATATGGAAGGTTTGGAAACAAAAGCCACAGTAACAGATGATGGTTATATTGTGGAAGGCAAGATTCCAATGAAATCTTTACAAGATTTAAAATTAATCAATCATGATGTCATGCGTGCGGGTATTTATCGTGCAGAATTTTCTAAACCAGAAGCCTCTGGCAAGGATCCTAAGATAGAATGGATTTCCTGGGTTGATCCTAAAACCGCAAATCCTGATTTCCATGTTGCATCCTCATTTGGAGAATTTAGATTCTTACAATAATTAACAATACAAAAGGCCAAAAGGCCTTTTCTTTACTACTCCGCAAGCGTTTTCATAAAGTTTTCATAAATAATACTGGCTTTATTTTATAAATATGATAAAATACTTTGGGAAATCTCGTGAGGTTCCCGTAAAAGAAAGAAAATATGGAGGTGTCTTATGGATTTTGACTTAGTGATTGTAGGTGCTGGACCTGGTGGTATCTTCTCTGCTTATGAAGCTTTACGTTTACAGCCGGAATTAAAAATTGGTCTGTTTGAAACAGGTAATCCTTTAGAAAAAAGAAAATGTCCGATTGATGGTGTGAAGATTAAATCATGTATCAATTGTAAAACCTGCGCAATTATGAATGGATTTGGTGGTGCTGGTGCGTTCTCTGATGGAAAATATAATATTACCAATCAATTTGGTGGTACACTTTATGAATATCTGGGAAGAAAACAGGCAATTGATTTAATGGAATATGTGGATAAGATCAATATTGAAAACGGTGGCGAAGGAACAAAGCTGTACTCAACAGGTAATACCAAGTTGAAGAAAGAATGTATGCAGAATGATTTACATTTATTAGAAGCACAGGTACGTCATCTGGGTACAGATAAGAACTATGTCGTTTTAAAAAATCTATATGAACAACTGAAAGAAAGAGTAGAAATTCATTTTAATACCCACATTGATTCCGTGGAAAAACTAGAAGATGGTTATGCATTACATAGTGGTGATCAGGTATACACTGGTAAAAAATGTATTATCTCTACAGGAAGAAGTGGAAGTAAATGGATGGGTAACGTCTGTGATACATTAGGTATCAAAACAAAGAGTAATCGTGTAGACATTGGAGTGCGTGTAGAGCTTCCTTATAGTATCTTCTCTCATTTAACAGATGAACTATATGAAAGTAAAATTGTATATCGTACGCAAAAATTTCAGGATAAGGTAAGGACATTCTGTATGAATCCAAGAGGTGTTGTTGTTAGCGAAAACACCAATGGAATTATTACTGTAAATGGTCACAGTTATGAGGATCCTAACCGTTATACGGAGAACACAAACTTTGCTTTACTTGTCAGCAACCACTTTACAGAGCCTTTTAAGGACAGTAATGGTTATGGTGAAAGTATTGCCCGTTTAAGCAATATGCTTGGTGGTGGTGTTATCGTTCAGCGCTTTGGGGATTTAATTCGTGGTCAAAGAAGTACTGCTGGAAGAATCGCAGAAAGCTTTGTGACACCAACATTGTCCGCAACACCTGGTGATTTAAGCCTTGTAATTCCAAAACGTCAATTGGATGATATTATCGAAATGATTTATCAGTTAGATAAAGTCGCACCTGGTACAGCAAACGATGATACATTATTGTATGGTGTAGAAGTTAAATTCTACAATCTGGAAGTAGAAATCGATGAGCATCTAGAAACAAAACATGAAGGATTGTTTGTCATTGGAGATTGTAGTGGCGTAACACATTCCCTATCCCATGCAAGTGCATCTGGTGTTTACGTTGCCAGATACCTATACGAAAACAAGTAATTGTAAGAAAACCATTCTCGTGAAGGAGGATGGTTTTTTGATTTACAAATATCTAATTTCTTTTATCAAACAGTTGCTTTTATCTAATATTCGGCTAATCTAGAGTCAGACTCTAAATTAGCCGAAATAATAGGCGATTAATTTCTTGACTATATATATCCTATTGAAATAAAAATGACTGCCAATCCTATAAAAACAATGGCAAAAAATTTCGATGTATTAAACAAAATTTCTGATAAAAATATTGGTAATGGCATTATCCTTTGCCAATATGATAAAAAGACATATCTTAAAGAAGATTTACTTGCTTTACCTATCGAATATATTTAAAAAATCATGGACCCTATATCCATGATTTTTTACTCTCTTAATATACTTTCTGGCGTGTATCTTTGAATGAATAAAGCATATGTAGTAATCACTGATACCAATAGTAAGAATATCATTAATATCGCAAATTTTATATTCGCAAGCAATATATCCATAACATTTAAACAGACTCCACCTATTGCCAATATAATAAATCCTAGAATCATTGTTATCACAAATTTCATTATCAGTTCTAAAAGGCATAGCCATATTAGATTTCTTTTTGCCAGTCCATTGATCATCAATAAAGCGAATTCTTTTTTTCTCTTATACAAATAATTCAATTGCTGGAAAAGATTAATCATGATAAAAATAAATGCAATACCACAAGCTAACATCATTTGCATTTTCTCTCTGGTTGTGAGGGTATCTTGAAGTGATTGCATATCAATTGTTCCCTCATTCACTCCCAGTCCATTTGATAAAACTTTTTCTTTTAAATTAACCAGATATTCAAACCTGTCTGCTGTAGCAATATATGCAATATATTGATCACTATCAGACGTTTGCTTATACATCTTTTCCATATCTTTATAATACATATAAATATAATTGGTGCTATTTTGAAGATAAGAAACCTTTTCTTTACTACCTAATACTCCTTTTACATCTATCTGAATTGTCAGAACATGTTGTTTTACTTTTTCACCTTTATGTTCTCGTATAAGTATATCCATTGGCAGCTTGTTGTCTTTAATATCTGTTTCTGATAATCCTAAGTAAAAATCGTTACTTAAATATATACCATGCTCTGCGACACCATTTAAAGTTTTAAATAAATCATCATTCATATGAAAATCATCAAAATATGGCAATATGATACATTCATTTTGTCCTATCACTGATGCATACATTTGATAATATGGATGTAACTCTATTATTGAATCTCTAAATTTTTGTATATCTTTTTCGTTAAGATAATCTATCTGTTGATCCAAGTAAATATTATCTTTTGATGATGTAATCAATAGCTGTTTGTTACTAATGCTTTCTAATTCAGAAAAGCTCTTATTCGCATAAATATCATAATATGTTAATGAACCACATAGACAACTAATCGCAATCACCAACATCGCCATCATAAAAACGTTCAGTTTTCTAAATTTCAGAAAGAAATATTTTATGTAAGATGTATAGAAACTCAAATGTAATGGCTGCATTTGATCTGTATCCTCATGGTTAATGTTTATCGAAGTATCTTTTAAACATTTTATTGTTTGATCTTCGATTGTATATAATTTATCCGCATATGCTTTTGCTGTTTGACTATGGCTGACCATAATGATACAAAGCTTCTTTTCATATGCAAGGCGTCTTAGAACTTCAAATAATACCTTTTCATTCTCTTTATCTAAAGCACTAGATGGCTCATCCAGTAATAGTATCTCAGGTTTTTTACACAAGGTACAAGCAATCGCTAATCTTTGTCTTTCACCACCAGATAACGTTGTAATATCCTGATGAAGGGAATGCGACGAGGCCACCAGTGCGCTGGACCCCAACACCACTCATTCCATCCTGACCCTGATCAAGGACATCAACCAGAAGCTGGGCATCACCGTGGTGGTCATCACCCACCAGATGAGCGTGGTGGAAGAGATCTGCGACAGTGTGGCCATCCTGGACGGCGGTGTGGTCATGGAAGAGGGCTCGGTGCAGGAAATTTTCGCCAACCCCAAGACGGCTGCGGCAAAGCGTCTGGTCGCCCCCAACGGCGGCAGCGCAGCCCGCGACCTTTCCAGCTTTGCGCCGGATGACCATGTGGTGCGTGTCACCTTCAACGGTTCGTCCACCGCAAAGCCGCTGGTGGCAAGCCTTGCCGCCGAAAAGGGCATTCTGGTGTCGGTGCTCAGCGCCGATACCCGTGATCTGAGCGGCCAGTGCTACGGCTCCATGCTGCTCAAGCTGCCTGCCGATGTGGAGCTGGCCAAGCAGGCGGCTGCCTATATGCGTAGCCAGCCCGGCGTGACCGTGGAGGAGGTGACCGGCGAATGAGTATTGCAGATTATGGCTTTGCCATCTGGGAAACGTTCTACGTGACGGTTCTTTCCACCGCGTTTGCGCTGGTGCTGGGCCTGCCGCTGGGCGTGCTGCTGGTGGCCGGTGACAAGGACGGCGTGCTGCCCCTGCCCGGCTGGCTGATGCACATCCTCAACATCGTCATCAACATTCTGCGCAGTGTGCCCTTCCTGATTTTGATGATCTGTGTATTCCCGCTCACCCGTGTCATCGTAGGCACCACGGTGGGCACCAAAGCTACCATCGTTCCGCTGGTGGTGGCCGCCTTCCCGTTCGTGGCACGTCTGGTAGAGACCAGCCTGCGCGAGCTGGACGAAGGTGTGGTGGAAGCCGCCCAGAGCATGGGTGCCACCCCGTTCCAGATCATTACCAAAGTGATGATCCCGGAGTGCCTGCCCGGCCTGATCTCCAGCATGACCACGGCCCTGACCACCATTCTGGGCTACTCGGCCATGTCCGGCGTCATTGGCGGCGGCGGCCTGGGCAAGATTGCCCTGTCCTACGGCTATTACCGCTACCAGACCGACATCATGATCGTGTGTGTCATCCTGCTGGTGCTCATGGTGCAGGTGTTCCAGAGCGCGGGCACCTTCTGGGCGACCCGGAGCGACAAGCGCCTGCGGAAGTAAACCGAACCCTCTCAGTCGCCTGCGGCGACAGCTCTCCCGAAGGGCGAGCTTGTTGCAGCAGGTAAGAAAAAGCAATCCTTCTCAATAAAAAAGAGTGCTTATAAAAAAGCCAAAAAGCTCCCCCTTCGGGGGGAGCTGGCACGGCGTCTTTTAAGCATAAACCATAAGCCATAATATTTAACTTTTTATAAAAACTCATGCATCTCTTTAAATAATCTTCATCACCGTCTATATGTAATACTTTACCAGGCAAATAAAAAAACTCACTACGATCTAAATTTAAATCATTCGTAATAGAAGTAGTAATTCTTTCATCATCTACTACATCAGTATTATCAACCTTTACTAAATCATTAACATCACTGTCTGCATATAATCTTAAGTTAATTCCCTTTAAATAAGCAATATTACCAGTAATCTCCATAATCACAAAATAAGTATCATTATGATATGAATTTCTAGTAACAATATCACCAACTTGAAAAAGCATATTTTCACCCCTATCAATGAAATATATGCTTTTATTTAACTAAATTATTACTAATATCTACAAAAACCTCTAGAGGTAGCTCTTCTGCTCTTACACTTAAATCAAAATGATAATTCTTTAAAGTCTGTTCTATTTCCTTTAAATCATAACCTTTTAAATTATTTCGTAAAGTCTTACGCTTAAAACGAAAACTATCTCTAATTAAATTAAAAAATAAAGTAGAATCTTTTAAAGGTAGCAATTCCTTTTTACGAGTAAGAGAAATAATCATACTATCAATATTAGGTTTTGGTACAAAACAATTCTTACTTACCAAAAACTCTTTCTTTAAATCAAAATAATAGTTTAAAAACACCGTAATAGAACCATATTCTCTACTAGCAGGTTTTGCACAAAAACGATCTGCTACTTCTTTTTGAACCATAACTACGATTTTTTCTATTTCTAAATTACTAGTAACTAACTGCGTAATAATAGGTGTCGTAACATAATAAGGCAAATTAGCTATTACATATAAATGTTCATAGTCATGATTATTTAAATCTTCTAATACATTACGTTTTAAAAAATCATCATAAATAACAGACACATTCGTATATTCCAATAATGCTTGGTCTAATATATCTTCTAAAGATTCATCAATTTCATAACATAATACTTGTTTTGCTACTTTAGCTAACTCTTTAGTTAAAGCACCAGCTCCAGGACCTATCTCTATTACTAAAGTATTATCTGGTATCTTAGAAACATCAACTATCTTTCTAGGAATAGAGTTACTTTTATGGGGTTCTCCGGTCCCAGCGGGCATATTGCCCCGCGCAAAAGGTACCAAATTCTGAATAATGGAGGAAGAAAAATGCCTAGAGCAAAGCAAACTATGGATGGCAATACCGCTGCCGCCCATGTAGCGTATGCCTACACGGACGTGGCTGCCATCTACCCCATTACCCCGTCTTCTCCGATGGCTGACTCTGTGGACCAGTGGTCCG
>OGWV01002085.1_pt1 | contig 12404 bp, 7 predicted proteins | sample 1576081 | NCBI WGS metagenome assembly OGWV01 (sample SAMEA3541541, study PRJEB24748) | human gut metagenome | biome: human gut; feature: human-associated habitat; material: faeces | place: China | collected 2012 | reverse complement strand
AGAAGAGAACAGCCGCTGTCAATGAGAATCTAAAGACAGGTGATATAGAGGTTATTGCTACATCAATCAGAGTGCTTTCAGAGGCACAGACACCTCCGTTCCAGATTGAGGAGAATTCAAAGACCAGCGAGGACATCAGACTTAAATATCGTTATCTGGATCTTCGCCGCCCTGATATTCAGAGAAACCTTATGCTTAGAAGCAATGTGCTTCGCGTGATGCGTGACTTTATGGCAAACGAGGGCTTTTTGGAGATAGAGACACCAATCCTTTGCAAGTCTACACCGGAGGGTGCCAGAGATTATCTCGTGCCAAGCCGTATACACCACGGACATTTTTATGCGCTTCCTCAGTCACCACAGCTCTTTAAGCAGCTTCTGATGGCTTCAGGATATGACAGATATTTCCAGATTGCACGATGCTTCCGTGACGAGGATTTGCGTGCAGACAGACAGCCTGAGTTTACACAGGCCGATATGGAGCTTTCGTTCGTAGATATCGATGATGTAATCGAGGTAAATGAGAGACTCTTAAAGCACCTTTTCAAAGAGGTTATCAATGTGGATGTTGAGATTCCGTTTAAGCGTATGCCTTGGCAGGAGGCTATGGACAGATTTGGCTCTGACAAGCCTGATACACGTTTTGGCATGGAGCTTTGCGATGTTTCGGATGTGGTAAAGGGCTGTGGCTTTGGAGTATTCACCGGAGCTCTTGAAAACGGTGGCTCTGTCCGCGGTATCAATGTAGAGGGACAGGCAAAGATGCCTCGTAAGAAGATTGACAAGCTTGTAGAGCATGCAAAGGGCTGTGGAGCAAAGGGACTTGCTTATCTGTGCATCAATGAGGATGGCACATACAAGTCATCATTTGCAAAGTTTATGACAGAAGCTGAGCTTGATGCACTTGTTGCAAAGATGAACGGAAAGCCGGGAGATTTACTTCTTTTCGCAGCCGACAAGAATAAAATTGTATGGAATGTACTTGGAGCGCTTCGTCTCATGCTTGGAGCTGAGCTTGGACTGATTGATGAGAACAAGTACAATTTCCTCTGGGTAACAGAGTTCCCACTCCTTGAGTGGTCTGATGAGGAAAACAGATTTATGGCAATGCATCATCCTTTCACCATGCCTATGGAGGAGGACTGGGACAAGATAGACTCAGATCCGGGCGCAGTTCGTGCAAAGGCATATGATATCGTACTCAATGGTACAGAGCTCGGTGGAGGCTCAGTGCGTATCCATCAGGATGACATCCAGGAGAAGATGTTTGAGGTGCTTGGTTTCACAAAGGAGCGTGCACATGAGCAGTTTGGATTCCTGCTTGATGCATTCTCATATGGTGTACCGCCACACGCAGGACTTGCCTTTGGTGTTGACCGTATCTGCATGCATATGCTACATACAGACAATATCAAGGAGGTTATTGCATTCCCTAAGGTAAAGGACGCTTCGGACCTTATGTCAGAGGCACCCGGAACTGTAGATCCAAAGCAGCTTGAGGAGCTTGGAATAGCTATAGCTGCAGAGGAAGATGAGGAATAACACTATAATATGAATTTGAAAAAAAATATTTTCAATGCGATTACCATAATACTGCTCGCCGCACTTATTGCGGGGGCAGTATTGCTTAATAACAGAATAAAAAAGCTCGAGACACAGATGTCATACACCTCAGACAACACATCAGTGATACTTTCAGATGTGCAGACCATGCAGGATGATATCAAGTCAACTCTTGAGGAGGAGGCCAGCCTCATAACAGACTGGGACATTTCCTTAAAAAGTGCAGACTTTACCGATATGACATACACAGTCTCTGTCTCGGTAGTGCCAAAGGAGTACACAGAAGATACAAAAACCAGTGTATTTTTCGGTACAAACGAGATACCGCTCGAACTAAACGGCATAAAGTATACGGGCGAGGCCATGCTTCCACTGTCTGAGGACTATGCAGGCAATGTGACATTTCTGTTTGTTGATGGAAATAAGAGAAGCACAGAGGTACTCGATGAGTTTGAAGGTGTGACATCAGTGTTCAAAAACGTAGCATCCGGCATACTTTCAGATAAACCGACCTTTGACAATGGTAGCATAAAGCTTGGCACAGATGTAGATGTAGCAGTTATGGGAAATGATTACTTTGACTTTAACAGTGTGCAGCTCGTGGTGGCAAGCTCAGATACAGAGCTAAAGACCTACGATATCAGACAGCTGTTGGCAGAAAACGGCACAGACAGTGCAGACTCTGCAGACACAGACTCCATCACATCAGCCTTAAGCCGGAAGGATGATGCCCAAAAAGATGGCTCAAAGAATAACACGGGAAATGATACCTCTGATGCCTCAAAAGAGGACGACGGTAAGCTCCATAGCCTCGAAGGCACAGTCAAAATCGAAGACTTAATCCCTGTCACAGCTGCAAGCAATATCAAAATATATGTCAAAGCAGTATCGGCACAGGGCTACACCTTCACATATGACCTGTTCGATGGTACCGTAAATCAGGACATCACAGACTTTGAAACCACAGCCGACATATCCGGCGGCGACTACACAGTAACCGACCCGGCCGGCAGCAAATATGAACCGTAAAATATGATATAAGCGTAATTATTTAAAATCAGTTTTTCTTGTGTTTTCAAGGCGGCTCAGAATATTTATTTATAAACAATATATAACTACTAAATAAAGCTCATTTCGCATCTGAGAAATGAGCTTTAAATTTAAGAAGAAAAAAGTGCCGGACAAAATTTCACGCCAGTGAAATAAGTCCGGCACTGCCAGAATGCAAGGTAGCAAAGCGCCTCGCTCGTAAACCTGAATTAGCCGGAGAGCATACAGTGTGTTCCGAAGAAAAATGTGAACTGCCGCGGAGTTCCATAAATTAAAGAAGAAAGAAAACATAAATAAAATCGTAACCTGTCCGGATAAAGAACCGCGGCTGACTTCACATTTTTCTGAGGAATATACTGCGTGCTATGCCGGCAGCTTCACAACCTAAAAAGCGAGGCGCCCACCACCACCAATCATTTGATGAGCTGCGCCTCACCCTTCTTTTTTGCTGAGCGGCAGCGTAAATATAAACTCAGTTCCCACACCTTCAGTACTTATCACATTTATATTTTCACCATGCGCCTGCACGATTTCTTTGACTATAGACAGGCCAAGTCCTGTACCGCGCTTATCCTTTCCGCGTGACAAATCACTCTTGTAGAAGCGCTCCCAGATCTTTGAAAGGCTGTCCTTTGGTATACCGATACCGTGATCCTTTACTGATATAAACACCTTTTCATTTCTGATACTCGTCTCAATCTTGATACTCGAATCATTATTTGAAAACTTCACAGCGTTGTCAATCAGGTTGTAAAGAATCTGCTGGATTTTGACCATATCACCGCGCACGAAAAGCTCTTTTCCGGTGAGAACCAGGTCAAAGCTTAAGCCCTTTTCACTGCATTTACCCTCGAAGGTGAGGATTGTCGTGCGGATCATCGTATTGATGTCAAAATCAGCAATATCCAGATGTATGCCATGATGACCGAACTGGTTCAGATCGATAAGACTCTTGGTGAGCTTATTAAGCCTCTCGGTCTCGAAAAGGATGATGTTTAAGTATTTATCCTGCATCTCAACAGGAATGGTTCCATCAACCATGGCCTCCACATAGCCCTTTATCGAGGTAAGAGGAGAGCGGAAGTCATGTGATACATTGGAAACAAATTTGCGCTGATCCTCCTCGAGTGTATCAAGCTCCGTTGCCATGTAGTTGAGTGTGTTTGCCAGATAGCCGATTTCGTCGTTGGAATGTACATCAATCTTGGCAGTGAAATCACCCTTTGCATACTTCTTTGCGGTCTTTGTGATTTTGGAGATAGGACGGTAAATAGAGCGGCTCATCATGACGAGCATAATAAATGCCACTGCAAAAATGAGCGCTACAGTGTAAAATGAGATATTCATAAAACCGTTTACACCTGCCGTGATATGGCTCATTGTCTTGTGAATGACTATGTAGCCGATATTCTGGTACGAGACATTTACCGGGGAAAATACGGATAGCATCTTATGCTTGAAGGAGCCGTAAAAATCTCCAATCATATAGTTGTCGCTGCCAAAATCGGTGACATCAAAGCCATTTATCACTACAGGCTTAGAACTGTCATTTTGGGTATCAATGCCTATTGACGGATCATCTGAGTCCATGAGCAGCTCACCGTCAGGGCTGACCACCCATACCTTGGCATCCATATAGTCGGCTACGATTTTCATGTGATTCTGGAAATCGCTAAGCGACATGGATGAGCCAAAGTATTCGGCGGCGTAATCACCTGCAATGATGGATGCTTCCCTGTAGAGATTGGAAGCCTCCTGTTTTTCGATATAGTCTGTGGTGAGATGCTGTGTAAAGGTGCATATAATGAAAAAAGCGATGACACCGTAAATCAGGTAGCTGATTAACAGCTTAGAGTAGATGGTATGCTTCATTATTATTTTACCTCAAACTTGTATCCGATACCCCAGACAGTTGCGATGCGCCAGGTCGGCTTGTCCTTGATTTTTTCGCGCAGACGCTTTACATGCACATCGACAGTGCGGGTGTCGCCGACATATTCATAGCCCCATATGTTGTCCAGAAGCTGCTCCCTTGTAAACACCTGATTTGGAGATGAGGCAAGAAAATATAAAAGCTCAAGCTCCTTTGGCGGCATATCAATCTGCCGTCCGTCATAAGTGACAGAGTAGTTGGACAGATTTACAATAAGCCCTGGGTACTCCACACACTTGATATCTACAGAAGCATAGGCCTCTGGCTTTGCAGGCTGGAAGCGTCTGAGCACGGCCTTGACTCTTGCCACAAGCTCCTTTGAGTCAAAGGGCTTGAGTATATAGTCGTCGGCGCCAAGCTCCAGGCCTAAAACCTTGTCAAATACCTCGCCCTTTGCGGAGAGCATGATAATCGGCACATCGGACTTTGCACGTATCTCACGGCATACCTGATAGCCGTCTATGCCCGGAAGCATGAGATCCAAAAGAAGCATGTTTGGCTTGTAGTGCTCAAATGCGATAAGAGCCTGCTCACCGTCATTTACGATTTTGGTGTCATAGCATTCCTTGGTCAGATATAGAGATATAAGCTCTGCTATATTGTTGTCGTCATCTACTATCAGTATTTTCTGTTTAACAGCCATTTCTAATCTCCTTCTTAAAAATTATTTATATTCCGTAAAAGTACATTGTCGTTATTTAAAGGTTGCGATGGTTACTCCGGCATCGCCCTCACCAAACTCACCGAGATGGTATTCCGCAATAGTTTTTGTCCTCTTAAGGAGTCCATGCACAGCCTTTCGCAGTGCACCGGTGCCTTTTCCGTGGACAATGCGCACTGATGAAAGATGAGCGATATATGCGTCGTCTAAGTATTTATCCAAGAGAGCAAGTGCCTCATCCGTAGTCTTTCCAATCAGGTTGATTTCTGATGAAACTGACATCGATTTACTCATCTTTATCTTGCTTCCGCTGCCGCCGTACTTCTTGGCAGGAGAGACATCATCGTTTAATAGCACGAGGTCATTAATATTAACCAGCGAGCGCAGTATACCCATCTGCACATACAAATCGCCCTTGGCATTTGGCAGAGTGTGGACAGTTCCCTTCAGATTGAGGGAGAGCACAAGCACAGAATCACCGATGCGCAGCTTCTTAGGCGCCTTGTGATTTGCCTTGGCAGTGTTTTTCCTGATGTCTGACAGCTTCTTTTCCTTGTCATTCATCTTGTCACGAAGGGCAGAGCGCTCCTTCTCCATCTGGCTCATAGGAGCCTGCCCCTGTCCGTATTTGTTGAAATTGCGGATGGTCTTGTCGGCGAGCTCCTTTGCATCCTGCAGTATTTTGTAGGCTTCCTCATTTGCTTCGCGTAAAATCTTGTCCTTGCTCTTATCTATGCGCTCGTTTTTCTCCTCAAGCTGTTTCTTGAGCTTTTCAATCTCAGCCTTGTAGCTGTTGATTTCAAGCTGTTCCTTTTCGATAGTCTGTCGCTGTGACTCGAGGCTTGCAATCAGATCCTCAAAATCAAGGTCGTTATCATTAATTCTGCTTTTTGCATCCTCTATGATGCTTTCATCAAGACCAAGCTTTGATGAGATTGCAAAAGCGTTACTCTTTCCCGGAATACCGATTAACAGGCGGTAGGTAGGGCTTAGGGTCTCAACGTTGAACTCACAGCAGGCATTTTCCACACCATCTGTGGAAAGCGCATACACCTTAAGCTCACTGTAATGCGTGGTGGCCATGGTGATGGCACCATACTGGTGCAGCCTGTTTAAAATTGAGATGGCAAGCGCCGCACCCTCTGTCGGGTCGGTTCCCGAGCATAGCTCATCGAACAGGCAAAGGCTTCTGTCATCGGCTTTTTCAAGAATTTTTACGATATTGGTCATGTGAGATGAAAAGGTACTGAGGCTTTGCTCAATACTCTGCTCATCGCCTATATCCGCAAAGACATCCTCAAAGATGGCGAGCTTTGACCTGTCAGCCGCAGGAATGTGAAGACCTGCCTGACCCATGAGAGTCAAAAGTCCGACAGTCTTTAGTGAAACCGTTTTACCGCCGGTATTTGGTCCGGTGATGATAAGCTGCTTATATTCCTCGCCGAGCCGTACATCTATAGGGACCACCTTTTTAGCATCCAAAAGCGGATGACGGCCCTTTCTGATATTGATATGCCCCTCGGTGTTGAACTCCGGTGCCACACCGTTATATGATTTAGCTAAGTTTGCCTTTGCAAAAATGAAGTCAAGCTCTGAAAGAACCTCATAGTCCTGCTCCAAAGCAGCCGCATTCATGGCAACCTTGTCGCTGAGCGCTGCAAGGATTTTTTCAATCTCCTCCTGCTCCTTTATGAAAAGCTCCTTGAGCTCATTATTCAAATTGACGACAGCCATAGGCTCGATAAAAAGGGTAGAGCCGGTAGATGACTGGTCGTGCATCATGCCGGGTACATTGCCCTTTGCCTCAGCCTTTACAGGCAGACAATATCTGCCGTCGCGCATGGTCACAACCGCATCCTGCAGATATGTCCTCGTTGTGCTGTTGTTCATGAGCTTGGTGAGCTGCGCATGGATTCTGTCGTTCATGCCGCGTATGCTCTTTCTTATCTTAAAAAGCTCAGGACTCGCATCATCGGCAATCTCTTCCTCAGATAAAATGCACCTCTTAATCTCATCGCAGAGCGCAGAAACTGGTTCAATCCCTGCAAACAGACCGGAGAGTGAATCCTGCTTCTCATTGTCCATGCCGCTTCTGCCATAAGCCTTAACACGCTTTGCAACCTCTAACAGACTGCAGATGCGAAGAAGCTCGGTCGTATTCAGCGCACCACCGATATCAAGCCTCTTTAGAGAAGCATGCACATTGTGTATGCCCACGAAGGACACTCCGCTGTCCTTGTACAGGCGGCTTAGTGCATCGGCAGTGGTGGTCTGCAGATGTCTGATTTCGTATAAATCGGTGACCGGCTCAAGAGAAAGACACCTTTTCTTTGTCTCATCACATGCTGCGTAGCTGCTTAACATGGTGAGGATTTTGTTATATTCCAATGTTTTGTAAACTTTTTTATTCATTTCTATATCCTTATATTTCGGTAGTTGAATATTAAATTCATATTTACTGTATAGCTTATCATATTATAGCTGAAAATCTTCAAAAAAACCATAATAAATATGTGTTAAATGATAATTACAAGATGATAACATAAAGTTTAATACATAACAAACCAGTTTGTTAAATGAGCCAAAAAGTAAGGGCTTGCGACATGTACCCGCCGGACTGCTGCAAGCCCGTACTCAAAGCCCGCACTCAAAGAAAAAATATGGTTGCAACGCAATATAATTCAGAATATAATGTAAGATAGTAACTAAAGACATCTAATCAGGGTAACAATATGGAGCAATTTATCAGAGAAAAGATAAAGGATAAACCGCTGAATAAAAAAAGACTTGCAAAAAAAGCAGGCACAGCAGCACTCTGCGGAGTGGCATTTGCAGTGGCTGCAAGCATTGTTTTTGCTATATTTCTGCCGGTTATCAACAGACAATCAAAAAAAGCTTCAGATGGAAAAAATAATAATGATGTGCAGACAGCCACACAGCAGTCAGGCATAGATGACAGCAGTGATGCATATAGTGAAAATGGTACACAAAGTACAGAGCCCGGCACTTCTTCGGAGTCATCCCAGCAGACATACAAGCCTACACTGGCGGATTATCAGGCAGTGCAGAGCCAGCTATACAGAGTGGGAGCTTTGGCAACGAAATTTGTAGTAGGAGTCACGGGTGTGACAGATGCCACTGATATTTTCAACAATTCCTATGAGACCGAGGGTCAGGGTGTGGGAGTGATACTGAAGGACAATGGAAAGCAGCTAATCATTCTGACAGAGAAAGATGTAGTGGATAAGGCGGATAAGCTTAGTGTGACCTTTGTAAACGACATGATGGCTGATGCTGCACTGGTCAAGTACGACAGTAATACAGGCATAGCGATTATTTCTGTGGATAAGTCACTTCTGGACGATGCCACAACAGCGGCTATAGCGGTTGCGGAGCTTGGTAATTCAAATATTGTTTCAAGAGGAGCATCTGTCATTGCACTTGAAGCAAATTATGCCATTCTCACAGGTCTTATAACATCAACAACCAATGAGCTGTCGGCGCAGGACAACAATTACTCGGTGCTCACCACAGATATCGCAAGCAACAGGTCACAGAGCGGTATACTCATCAATACGGATGGTCAGGTCATAGGGCTTTCGCTGCAGGATTTTAATCCGGCGGAGGAAAACAATACGCTCACGGCTGTAAGCATAAGCAATCTGTCACCGGTCATTGAAAAGCTTGAGGGCGGCGCAGATGTGCCGTACATAGGCATCACCTGTACTACAGTTACGGAAAAAATAGCAAACAGATATAACATCCCAAAGGGTGTTTATATAAAACAGGTTACCATGGATTCACCGGCATTTGTCGCAGGGCTTCAAAGCGGTGATGTGATAGTGGCGGTAAGCGATAAGGATGTATCGAATGTGTCTGCGTACAACACACAGCTTATGCAGCAAAAGCCTGAGGATACCTGCAATCTGAAAGTAAAGAGAAAAGGAAGCAACGGCTACACGGAGATTACCTGTCAGGTGAAAATCGGTGTGATGAATTAGCCGAAATTAGGAGGATATATGAAGTATATTTCAACTCTCCGCGAGGGAGAGAGAATCAATGAGATTTTTTTATGCAAGAGCAAGCAGACAGCCATGACCAAAAGCGGAAAGCCTTATGACAATGTCATCCTGCAGGACAAGACAGGCACGCTGGATGCCAAGATATGGGATGTGGGCTCAGTAGGCATTGAGGAATTTGACGCAATGGATTACATAGCCATAACCGGTGATATCACAAGCTTTCAGGGCAATTTACAGTGCTCCATAAAGCGTGCGAGAAAGGTAAACGAGGGAGAATATGACCCTGCGGATTATCTGCCGGTCAGCGATAAGGATGTCGAGGTCATGTATAAGGAACTCATGGGCTTTATCGGCTCTGTAAAGAATCAGTATCTGTCACAGCTCTTACATAGCTTTTTTGACAATAATGAGTTTGAGCGCCGTTTCAAGTTCCATTCAGCCGCAAAGAGCGTGCACCACGGCTTTGTAGGAGGTCTTTTGGAGCATACACTCGGTGTGACGAAGAACTGTGATTATTTTGCAAAAATGTATCCGGTTTTAAACCGTGACCTGCTTCTTACAGCAGCTATTTTCCATGATATCGGAAAATTAAAGGAGCTTTCTACTTTCCCGGAGAATGACTATACAGACGCTGGTCAGCTCCTCGGACATATCATGATTGGTGCAGAGTGGGTAGGCGATGCGATTAAGAGCATCGACGGCTTCCCGGTAGTGCTCGCAAATGAGCTGAAGCACTGTATACTTGCCCACCACGGCGAGCTTGAGTTTGGCTCTCCTAAAAAGCCGGCACTTGTCGAGGCACTTGCACTTAGCTTTGCAGACAACATAGACGCCAAGATGGAGACCTTCAGGGAGCTGCTTGTAAATGTGCCTGAAAACGATACAAAGTGGCAGGGCTACAACAGATTTATGGAGACAAATTTCCGCAGAACAAGTGTGTAAAAGGCGGACGATATTAATATAGCTATGGTGTGATTTTGGTGTGAAAGCTTGCACCGGATACAAACATTATAAAGAGTAATTATATATAAAATAAAGAAGAGAAAAGCATGAAAAAAAATGACATATTTGAACTTGAAATAACAGATATGGGAACAGATGGCGAGGGCATAGGACATTACGAGGGTATGACCTTTTTCGTAAAGGATGCACTTATCGGTGATGTCATAACTGCCCGCGCAACAAAATTAAAGAAGAACTATGGCTACGCAAGAGTGGAAGAGATTAAGACCCCTTCCACTTTTCGCGTTGAGCCGGAATGTGAGCTGCACAAGAGGTGCGGAGGCTGCCAGATACAGGCGCTCTCCTATGAAAAACAGCTTGAATTTAAAAATGATAAGGTGCGCAACAATCTCATGCGCATAGGTGGATTTTCCGAGGCAGAGCTGGACAGTAAAATGCAGCCGCCTGTTGGCGCAGACAGTCCGTACCGCTATCGCAACAAGGCACAGTTCCCAGTGGGGTATGACAGGGATGGCAATATAGTGACAGGCTTTTATGCATCGCGAAGCCACAATATCATCCCGGTCGAGGACTGCAGGCTTGGGGTGCCGCAAAACAAAGAGATACTCGACATCATAAAGGAATGGATGAATGAGTGCGGCATCACACCGTATGACGAGAATACACACAAAGGGCTCGTGCGCCATGTGCTTATCAGATATGGATTTACATCAAAGCAGATTATGGTGTGTCTTGTGATAAATGGGGACAGTCTTGAAGCAAAACGCCGAGCCGGGAATGCAGCAGATATACTGTGCGAAAGACTCTCAAAAATCGATGGAATGACTTCGATTTCCTACAATATCAACAAGGAAAACACAAATGTCATCCTAGGCAAAAAGACGGTCTGCATATGGGGAAGACCATATATTGAGGACACCATCCATCTGCTTTCTTACCCTGATTTCACACCACAGGGGACAGGCATCACATATCAGATTTCTCCACAGTCGTTCTATCAGGTAAACCCGAAGCAGACAGAAAAGCTCTACAGCACGGCGAAAATTCTTGTGACGGCAACGGAAATTATTGCTGAACCTTTGGCTGAGAAAATCAGGAAACTTGGCGGTGAACCGGTGGTGATGAGCCTGATTTCTGTGAGGGCCGAGAAAATATATGGACTCAAAGAAGTGTTGGTGCGTCCGGGAAAACGCTGGCTTGTATTTACTAGCAGAAACGGTGTACGATTCTTTTTTGAGCAGATGAAAAAGGAAGAGATAGATATCAGAAGCCTTGGCATCTGCAGGATTGCGGTGATGGGGGCAGGAACCCGCAGAGAACTGGAAAATTGGGGATGTTATGCAGATTTGATGCCGGAGCAGTCCTGCAGTGAATCCTTGGCAAAAGCCTTGTGTGAGAATGTTCAGTATGATGAAGAAATTTGTCTGTTCAGAGCCGAAGAGGCTTCAGATGTATTGATAAAACGTCTGAGGGAAAAAGGATTTTTTGTGGTGGATACACCAATGTATCATACAGAAAAAATGTGGAAAAAAGCGGCACTTTTAAAAGAAGTGCTGGAAGATATGGATGCAGTGACATTCTGCAGTGCTTCAGCCGTCAGGGCTTTTGCACAGATGACAGAAGGACAGCGTTTTGCGGCAAAGAATGTCCAAACGCTTCTCCCAGTTCACCCAGCCAAACGGCGTTTTTGTGCGGGCTGATGGACAGCGTGGTGGTGAAATAATCGTATCCGCCCGCCGCCGCGGCCTGTGCGGCGCGGCGCAGGCGCAGCCGGTAGCATTCATAGCAGCGGCGCCCGCCCTCGGGGACGTCCTCCAGCCCTTTCACGGCCGCGTAAAATTCCGCGGGCGTGTAAGGCTCCGCCAAAACATCCACCGCGCCGGGCAGAGGCATCTCCTGCACAAAGCGGGAAAGCTCCCGCGCGCGGTGGGCGTATTCCTCCGGGGTGTCGATGTTGGGATTGTAGTAGTGCGCCGTGATGGAAAAATGGGGCGAAAGATATTCCAGCACATAGCTGGAACAGGGCGCGCAGCAGCAGTGCAGCAGCAGGCGGGGCGTTTTGCCCTCGTTTTTCTGCAGTTCACGTTCCAGCTCCAGCTGATAATTCACAGCCATGCCACCGCCTCCTTTCCTGTCTGATATTGTATCACTTCAAGCCCTATTCATCAAATATTACAAAAAGGTTAAAGTTTCTATCAAACTTTGTTCACATC
>OGWV01002079.1_pt1 | contig 12411 bp, 10 predicted proteins | sample 1576081 | NCBI WGS metagenome assembly OGWV01 (sample SAMEA3541541, study PRJEB24748) | human gut metagenome | biome: human gut; feature: human-associated habitat; material: faeces | place: China | collected 2012 | reverse complement strand
AGCGGTTTTGGGACTTGACGATGATAACATCATCTGCGATTTCATCCCGGTCTTGGAGATAACAAGGCGGATGTGAGAGTGATGATGATAACCACATGGTCGCAGAGATGTTCATTAGTGTGGGGAAATCCGGCATAAGCAAGGGAGCTACCGTAGCGAGTGATAGTGTCATCAGGGCTAAAGGCAGTGGCTACCGTAGCGTGGATTTGCCATAGCAACGTTCATTGCAACGGTATAAGACATAGCGGCAGTGTGGCTCACACTGCTGAGGACGATTAGTAGAGCTTTATAAGGAAAAAACGGCTCAGACTCTTTGAGATTGAGTCTGGGCTGTAATCTTTGATCTGCGGAGAGGAGTAAGGACTAGGGAAGATGTTACATAAGGAGTTCGGCTTGATAAGCATTATCATGGCTGCTTACAATGCGGAAAAGACAATAGAGCAGGCGATTAACTCGGTGTTGCGTCAAACCTACACAGATTTTGAGCTGCTTGTGGTTAATGATTGCTCTAAGGACAGAACTGTGGAATTGGTCAAAAGCATTGCGGAAAAAGACATCCGAGTGCGTTTGATTTCTAATGAAAAGAACAGCGGCGTATCCTTTACTCGCAAACACGGTTTGGAAGAATCAAATGGCTCGTGGATCGCAATTCTTGACAGTGATGATGCGTGGGCTCCGGATAAGCTGGAAAAGCAGATTGAACTCCAAAAGAGAACGAATGCTGATTTGCTTTTCACGGGTTCAGCTTTTATGGACTCGGATGGGCAGCCAATCGACTGGTATCTTCATGCTTCGGCAGAAGTGACCTATCGGCAGTTGTTAAAGCAGAATGTGTTATCCAATTCCTCTGCGCTGGTGCGTAAAGAGCTATATGCAAAGCACTATGCAATCGGAGATGGGATGCACGAGGACTTTGCGATTTGGCTCAGCATCCTGAAAGAAGGAAAGAAAGCCTATGGTGTGGATGAGCCGTTGCTTATTTATCGCATTGCAAAATCATCAAAGTCAGGCAATAAAGTCAAGGCCGCGAAGATGAACTGGAATACATATCGGTATATCGGATTGAACCCAGTAGAGGCAGCTTATTATGAGGGCTGGTACATGATAAAAAATGTGATTAAGTATACGAACCTGAAAATATCCAGGGGGGATAACACAGAGTAACTCCCATGGAATAATCTATGTTGTTATTTTCCCTGCACCTGTACTGTTTAAATGCAAACAGCGGAGGGCGGCATAAAAAACAGCATTCTGATTTCTGTCGTGATGTCGAACTATGATGGTCATCGTTTTGCAAAGCAGGCAATCGACAGCGTGATTAGTCAGAATTATCAGAATTTCGAGCTGATAGTTGTAGATGACTGCTCTAGTGATGATTCTTTGAGTCTCATCTAGCAGAAGGCACAGAGTGATAGTCGAGCCCGAGTAATTGCCTTAGAACACAATGCAGGTGCGGCAAACGCCCGAAATGTCGGCATCAAGGAAGCGAAAGGTGAGTATATCGCCCTCCTGGATAATGATGACCTGTGGACTGAGGACAAGCTGGAACGTCAACTTGCCCTCGCCCAAAAAGGTGCAGATATTGTTTACTGTTCCTATGACTTTATTGATGAGGAGAACAAGAGCATTAAAAAGCCTTTTGTCGTGCCGCAGCAGACGAACTTTAATAAAATGCTGGCATCAAGCGTTATTAGCTGTTCCACAAATTTTATCAAGACGGAACTGATGCAAGCGCATCCTTTCAACTCAGACTTTTATCATGAGGATTATGTCCTGTGGATGGAATTGCTCCGAGTTTGCCCGACGGCATATGGTGACCAGAAGGTGCTGATGCATTATCGACAGGTCACCGGGTCAAGGTCGAACAAAAAGAGCAATGCGGCAAAGGAACGGTGGAACACGTATCGTAAGGCATTAAAACTCAATGCAGTAACAAGTGCGTGGGCGTTTGTGAGATATGTTGTGAAGGGTGTAATGAAGTATTATTTGTGATTTAGGAGAATGTTATGGATATATTGCTTCTCTGCGGATATTTTGAACCAAAGTATCAAGAAGAAATTTCAAGAAAAACAAAGACATGGGTTGAGAATGCAGCAAACACTTTTCAACAGAGATTGATTGCGGGCTTGAGAGAGCAGAATGTCAGGCTGAAGGTGGTGTCAGCTCCGTTTATTGGTCCTTGGCCTACTGCCTATGAAGATATAGTTTTTGAGGGTTTTGAGGCAGGTCAGAGTGCAGAGAATATTCAATATGTTTATTTCAATAATATTTGGGGATATCGAAACATCGGCAGAACAGTAGCATTAAAGAAATGCGTCAAAGACTTTATCGGAAATTCCAAGTCAGAAAGAAAAGCAATTATTGTATATTGTCCGCATACTCCCTTTTTGGAAGCTGCCGCTTATGGAAAGCAGTTGGATAACTCCGTTCATATCCATATGGTTGTGCCGGATCTCCCGCAGTATATGAACCTAAGCAAGAAGGCGCATCCTATCTATGATTTCTTCAAAAAAATTGATATTCAGAAGATGGAAAAACTGATTGCTCAGGTGGATTCCTTCATGCTGCTGACAAAATATATGGCCGATAAGTTGCGCGTTGGAAATCGGCCGTACATTGTAGTGGAGGGCATAACAGATGTAAAGAATCTCTCGCCTGAAAAGAAAGAGCATGGCAAGAAAGTCGCCTACGCAGGAAAACTTGTCGAGACATTTGGAGTAAAGCATCTGATAAAAGCATTTGAACTGATTGATGATCCAATGGCGTCGCTCCACATCTGCGGCGGTGGAGAATTAAAACCCTATGTAGAAGAAATGTGCAAAAAAGATAATCGCATACACTACTATGGTGTGGTTTCTGCCGAAAAGGCAAACGAGATTTTGCAGAATGCTGATGTTCTGGTAAATCCACGGCAGAACGATGATGAGTACACAAAATACTCATTTCCATCAAAAAATATCGAATATCTTAAGACGGGAAATGCCGTGGTGGCGTATATGCTGGATGGAATACCGGACATATATCGTGATTTTTTGTGTGTTCCCGCATCGAATGAGATATGCGATTTATCAGCAGCGATTCAGAGAGGATTCCAAGCGCCGAAATTAAAGGCATTGCGTGCAGAACAATATGTGATACAAAATCTATATTATATTTCGGTTGGGAAAAAGATTATGCAAGTGATAAATGAGCCAAGGAGATAACATGAACGGTTACCGAGAAAAGAATGCAAAACTCGAGTACTTTTGCGTTATATCGTTTATTTTTCTGTCGATAGATACATTGCTTTTAGGAACAAACAGGGACTCAAGAGCAAATACTATCCTTGTGGTGTTAACGGCATTTATTACAATCGTACTATTTATTCGAAAGTTGATAACGATAGAGCACTTAGAGATGGCACGGAGAGAATTCGTATGTGTTATGTCGATGCTATTTTTGCTAATGACAAGTCAAATAAAAGCGCTGATTATAAATGAGAATGCCGTAGAGAACCAGTATTTGTATAATTACATTCTTATTGTTTTCGTATATGAAATTGGCCAGATCGTTTCTCTTGAAAGTTTTTGTACGAAATATGTAAATGTTATGGCTCTGTTGGCTGTTGCAGCAATAATCTTATATGTGGCAGATATTTTAGGAATTTTGAATTTTTTTCCTTCCATAATAGTTACTAATACAGGTGGTTTCCAGTACCACTATTTTGGAGTTGGAGCGATGATGGAACATATGCAGTATTTTGCGATACGGGCATATGGTATTTTTCGGGAACCAGGAGTGTTTGCAATATATTTGTGCACTGCAATAGGAATGGAACTGTTTTTTAGTAAAGAAATTGGAATTGCTAAGGTGTCAATCCTTTCAGTTGCGCTTATTCTTACCTTCTCTACTGCAGGGTACATTGTCTTAATAGCCCTTATTTCCCTTTATTTTTTATTAAGAGTACGAAACAAGAGAGAGTTTTACTTTAAACTGTTTATCGTAATAATTGCCATAGTGTTCTCTGCCTTTTTTTTAGACAAAGTTTATAACCAGGTGTTCGGAAAATTACACGTAAAAAATCCATCCTTGGATTCTAGAGTATATTCTATCGTCTCAGGACTAGAATTTTCAATAAGAGCTCCGCTTTTGGGTTTGGGCTGGAACTATGTCTCTAGTAATTTTGAAAAATCAACAATGAATCGTTACGGACTTGGCGGAGTGGCGTTTACAAACACCTATTTACGAATGGCTGCCACATATGGTTGGATTTACACTTTAATAATGCTGAACAATATTTTCCTTTTCTTCAAGCGGGCACTAAAAAAGAATAGGCCTTATAACTCAAAGAGCGTCGCATTATGTTTGCTTATGATTTGGATAATTATGTTTTCAAATGAAGGAATGGTTTTAAATCCGCTACTGTACTTATGGATGCTTAATGAGGAAAAAATAAGAAATGATAGTTTTTGAAATCAACTCCGTTCCCTATGGTAGTACAGGTCGAATCATGTTCCAAATCGCCGAAACTGTAAAATCCTTGGGTGGAACCGCATATACGTCGGCCTCTTTTACAAAATTTAGAGGAGAACAGTTTCCGGATACATATTATAGAATTGGTGGTGCTGTCGGAAAGACTGAGCATATTATTCTTGCAAAACTTACAGGTCGGCATGGCTGCTACTCGCATTTTGCAACATATAAATTGATCCAAAAAATCAAGCAGGTGAACCCGGATATTATCCATCTGCATAATATTCATGGTTGGTATTTGAACTGGGAAATGCTATTTGAATACTTGAAGCAAGCAAGTATTCCAGTCGTATGGACGTTGCACGATTGTTGGTCTTTCACTGGACACTGTCCACATTTTATGGCGATTGGATGTGAAAAGTGGAAAACAGGTTGCTACGAGTGTGACCTGTACAAATCCTATCCGGGATGCTTTTTTGATGATTCAAGTTTTCAGTATAGCTATAAAAAGCATTGTTTTACCGGTGTGCCTAATTTGACGATCGTAACACCGTCACAGTGGTTGGCAGATTTGGTGAAGCAGTCTTACTTGAAGGACTATAATACGGTGGTCATCAACAATGGAATCGACCTAACAAAATTCAAGCCGCGAGCAAGTGATTTCAGGGCAAAGCATGGCTTAGAAAATAAAATCATCGTTCTTGGCGTTGCATTTGATTGGACGCCCCAAAAAGGTTTGGAAGAGTTTAAACAGTTGGCTAAAGATCTGCCGGAGAAGTATATGATCGTATTGGTAGGCGTATCGGACGCTGTCGCTAAAACTTTACCTGACCGAATTATTTCCATCGCCTGTACACAGGAACAGGAGGAACTGGCGGAGATTTACTCGGCAGCAGATGTTTTTGTAAATCCAACGCACGAAGAAGTTCTCGGACTGGTGAATTTGGAAGCTCTTGCGTGCGGAACTCCCGTTATAACATATGAGTCTGGAGGCAGTTCAGAAACAATAGACACTTCTTGTGGAATTGCTGTGCCAACCAGAGACTATAAGCAGCTTTTACGTACAGTTATTGAATTTGACCCCTCAAAAATAGAAAAAGAAACTTGCTGCCAAAGAGCCCGCTTATTCGACAGAGAAACAAAATATAAAGAATATGTGGAGTTGTATTGTAAATGTTTAAAAGAAATAAACAAATAGACTATATCACATATATTTCAAATCCTGCCATAAAAAATAGACAGGTATACCATAATCCGGCGGCAGAGTCCAAGGTGTATTACATTGCAAACAAGGTTGCTACGGCAGAGAATGTACAAATTATTACATTTGCAAGGAGTACTCTCAGAGGAAAGAATTTTCCTGAAACAGTTGTGAATATGAAGCATGGACTCCAATTTAAGGCCTTGCATGATTCAGAACCCCAAAATATATTACTTCGTAAATTTTATGCTGTTAATTGGCATTTGAAAACATTTCAAGAACTGAAACATTACAAAAATACTGATACGATTATTGCATATCATTCCTTAGAGGACGCATTTGAACTCTGGATAGCAAAGAAAATATGTGGATTCAGACTTGTTCTTGAGCTGGAAGAAATTTATCAGGATGTTGTAACATGCAGTAAGTTTAAAGCCTACTGTGAGCGCAAGGTGATTTCGTCTGCAGATGCCTATATTTTAGCTACCGAAGCCCTCTCAAAACAAATACCCGATGGGCGGCCTTACATTGTCATCAACGGTACCTATAAATATGAGCATTCCCGAGACGTCTGCTTTGATGATAATAAAATCCACTGCGTCTATGCTGGAACCTTTGATCCAGCAAAAGGTGGAGCAGCAGCAGCTGTTGCTGCTGCCGCATTTTTGCCACAGAACTATCATGTACATATTTTGGGTTTTGGTACGGAGGAGCAGACAGAAGATTTAAAGAAGCAAATTGCAGCAGTCCAAAAGTTGGGGAATTGTACGCTTACTTATGACGGTTTAAAAAGTGGAGAGGAATACACCCAATTTCTGCAAAAATGTCATATTGGACTTTGTACGCAAATACCAGATGCCAAATATACAGAAACGTCGTTTCCATCCAAAGTTTTGGTGTATCTGGCAAATGGGCTGAGAGTCCTCTCGATACGTATTCCTGCTGTTGAACAATCCGATGTGGGAGATATGCTTTTTTACTACGATGAGCAAGCACCAGAAAAAATTGCACAAGCCATACAGAGTATTGATGTATCTCTGCCATACGATAGTCGGGAAAGGTTGAAGCAGCTGGATGAAAATGCAGCGAAGAACATTCAGGAATTGCTAAAGGAGATAAAGGATGAGTCCTGAAATCAGTGTGATTGTTCCGGTTTATAATGTTGAAAAATATCTTGCAGAGTGCGTTGATTCTATCCTTGAACAGACATTTCGCAATTTTGAACTGATTCTGATTGACGATGGTTCTAAAGATAAAAGTGGAGAAATATGTGATAACTACGCACGTAAAGACAAACGCATCAGAGTAATACATAAAACGAATGGTGGTGTTAGTACAGCACGAAATAAAGGGCTAAAAGAGGCCAGAGGGACGTATATTGTATTTGTTGATAGTGATGATTACTTGGACAAAGAATGCCTTTTCGTGCTCTACCATGCAATTGAGAAATCAGATAGTATAGATTGTGCTTTATGTGGAATCAGATTTGTTTATAAAGACCTGCATAAAGACAGCGAATATATTTTGCCTGAAGCAACGATTCAGAATGCCGATGATTTTAATCGGTATTATTCATTATTGAGGAACAATTTTGGATTATATGCAAATTGTGCCAAAATCTATAGAATGTCGCTGATAAGAAGAAACAATATTATATTTAATGAAAACATGTCAATTTACGAAGATGGCTTATTTGTGACGAACTATCTTGATCATTGCAAAATGATTTCATGTACAAATAAAGTTATGTATAATTATCGCCAATATGACAGCATGTCTCTCATGAAGAAGTATAATGCCAACGCTGCAACTGCATTACAAGCAAAATTTGAGGGAGAATCTTTTAGAAGAAATATATTAAACAACGAAAATCTTTTGTCATATTATAAAGACTTTTTTGAAGCATGGGTGACACAGGCCACGCAGATTTATTCGAGGTACTGTGGGTCAGGAGCAGAAAAAAGAACAAAATTAGAGAACCTCTATGAGTTAAAGTGCCTCGAGATAACCTTGAGTAAGGTTGACCCTAGAAAATTAGGGAAAATGCAAACTTTAGTATATGTTCTATTGAAGATACATCAAATCCATATGTTGCATCTCCTGTTTGAATTGATGTACGGAGCAAAAAATGGAAAACAAAAATAAAGCACTCAAAAATCTTGGCTTTTCTGTGATTAGCCAAGTAATAACGATTGCGATAGGATTTCTTCTACCTCGCTTATATATAACAAGTTATGGCTCTGAAGTTAATGGATTATTGAATTCATTAAACCAGCTGATAGTTTATCTTTCGCTCTTTGAAGCTGGTATCGGGGCAGTTACATTACAGTCTCTCTACGGTTCAGTTGCAAGAAATGATTGGGAAAAGATTAATGGCGTATTGGCAGCAACTGACAAATACTATAAACGTGCAGGTACATTGTACTTTTTTTCTCTACTTGCTTTAGCTATATTGTATCCTATTGCTGTAGATAGCGAGATATCTGCACTTTCAATTATTGCAGCAACAATTCTGAGTGGAATTGGAAATGTGTTCATGTTTTATTGCCAGGGGAAATACAAATTACTCCTTCAGGCAGAAGGGAAGAACTATATCATTACGAATTTAACAACCATCATTTCCGTTTTAACAAGTATGGCAAAGGTCATTTTGATTAAAATGGGAGTAAACTTTGTTATAATGTTGGCCGTATCACTAATCATTAATTTAGGCCAAGTCGTATATATAGGTTTCTATGTGAAAAAGTATCCGAAATTAAACCTGCAAGTGAAACCGGATTTTACATCGCTGGCTCAAAGAAATTACACGTTGGTCCATCAGTTGAGCTCGCTGGTTTTCAATAATACAGATGTGCTGGTGCTTACACTTTTTTGTGGGTTGAAGGTTGTAAGTGTATACTCTATTTACAAAATGATAGTGACTCAACTCGAAAAAATTTTAAGCGCTATTTCAGATTCGGTAAATTTCATGTTAGGGCAAGCGTTTCAAACAGATAGAAATCGATTTATAAAAATGATCGATGTATTTGAAATGGTTTATAGTACAGTTTCTTTTTGTTTGTTTTCGGTTGCATTATATTTGTTTGTGCCATTCGTAAATCTGTACACTGCGGATGTTTCGGATATGAAATATGCGGATTCCACATTGGCTGTTTTGTTTGTTTCTGCTGCATTGTTAACTGCAATGCGCGTACCAATGTTATTTACAATAAACTACGCAGGACATTTCAAACTAACAATTCCACAGACGATTATAGAGTCTGTTCTTAATCTGACAATTTCAGTTTTATGCGTATCTAAATTTGGGATATATGGTGTTTTATTGGGAACAACAGTGGCGCTACTTTACAGAACAAATGATGTTATTATATATTCTAACGTGAAAATTTTACGTAGGAGTGCTGCGAAAACATACAGAATACATTTAATCAATATAATAACCTTGCTTGTAGTAGAGTTCCTGTTCAGTAGGCTGCTTCCCAAAACGGTTGAAAGTTATTTTGCATTAATTTTAATGGGAATTGTAAGCGTGTCAATTTCCGCAATGCTATTTGTTGGCATGCAGTTAATGCTAGATAAAGAGGAATGTATGATTTTAATCGAAAAGATTAAGCGTGACATGAAAAGGAAAAGAGTATAGTTGGCTTGATTTAATTGACTTACTGCACTGTATGGAGCAAATGATAAGGAGTTCGTCTATGGAGAAAATAGCCGTTGTAATTCCGTTTTGTGGAACGCCACGAAAAAGTTTTAATTTGTTTTTAGAAAGTTGTAAACGAAATCCAACTGTTGATTGGCTTTTCTTCGTGGATTTCGAAATAGAAAATGGGGGATATGACAACATCCATTTCTGTAAAGTAACATTGGATGACTTGGAGAGGAGAGTACGAAAAAAGGTTTATAAGAATGCAAACCTTAAACGGCCATATAAACTGTGCGACTATAAACCGTTTTATGGATTGATGTTTGATGAAGAATTGAAAGGATATGATTGGTGGGGATACGGAGACACAGATGTTATATATGGCGACATTCGCCATTTTTTTGAGAAGATAGATAAACAAAACATTGATAAGATCAATTGGCTTGGACATTTATGTTTGATGCGGAACACAAAGGAGTGCAAAGAACTGTGTTTGCAGGAAGTAGATGGTCTTACGAGCTACAAACAAGTCTTGGAAAGTGAAACGAATCTTGGATATGATGAACGTGATTTTAACGAAAAAGTAATCGTAGCAGGCAAGCATATTTATACAGGAAAATGGGCCGCAGACATTGATTGTTTCTATAAAAGGATGCGCTGTGTCGATATAAATACAATCGTTTATCTTTGTAAAGTACGTCGCCCGGATTATGCTCCGTTAAATTATCGGAAACAGCTTTTTGTAAGTTTGGACGGGCATATCTTCCAATATTATATTGCACATCACAAAATTGAACGACAAGAGTTTGCATATATCCATTTTCGAAATGAAGCTCCAATTGAAGTAAGTGAAAAAAATAGAAGCTTTATCATTTCTAGAGAAGGATTCTTTGAGTTAAAAAGAAACGAGGATCTAAGTGACATAAAATTGTTTAAAGCGCTTGTAAAAAAATATAATGAACAGGAAGGTGCATTAAAAGAAGTTGCAAGATTTCTATATTACAAATTTGTTCATGTTGTATAAAAAGCATGGATATAAAATGGGATGCGTAAAGAAAACTTATTATATCGATTGATTAAAGAAAGCCAAGATTCTTTATTTTTTGCATTTTGCCCGCCTGCTTTTTAAATGTATATTACCTGCATTCACGAAGGATTAAACATTCAGCTTTATTCTAACACTGTTAGGAACAATTGCAGTTTTCCTATGGCGAGATGCTGTGGGGAGTTTGATTAAATGTCTACAATTGTTTCTATAGGGGTGATAGCAAGATGATCGTTGGAGGATAATTATATAATGAGCAAGGAGTTTTATGTAGCCTATTTGATAATGTGCCATAAAAATCCGCACCAAGTCAATCGCTTAATTGCAAAGTTGCAATCTGAACATTCGGCCTGCTTTGTTCACATAGATAGTTGTGCTGATTTCGGGCCTGAGAGCATTCGTGGCGTACCGACTGAAAATCGTTACCACGGCGTTTTAGGAAGTTACTCTTTGGTGCAGATTTCTGATGAGTTGATGCAGTGTGCAAAGGCATATGAGAAAGAAAATGACATTCACTTCTGCTATTTTTGCCTTGTTTCCGGACAGGACTACCCATTGAACAACATTGGTTCCATTCAGGATGAACTCCAGAAAAACTATCCTACGCCATATATCGATTGCACACCCAGTGTAAAAGAAAATTGGGTATACACTGGGGCAAAGCATTCTGCATGGTGGAATGTAACCAACCTCAAGATCAATCGGTTGTTGCCAAAGCCCGGAATCGTCCGAAAACTGGTCAAGTTGCCTGTACTTGTTGTAGATTTTATCACCCGAAATTGGATGAATCCCCGGACGATGTTGTCAAAAGACCATATTGACCTGTACGGTGGCTCGGCATGGTGGATATTGCCCGATGTGATGGTTGATTATCTGTTAGATGCTGCTAAGAATTTCACGAAGGAAAACAAGTTTTATCCATTGACTGGGGTGGGCGTACCAGAGGAAAATTACTATCAGACTCTGTTGATGAATTCCCCTTTTAAAAAGCAAATTGATGTCAATCCACCAGAGATGGTAGCACAGAACTGTAAAACCTATGCTAATTTTTCGCCAGAAGGAAAGCCGTTCATTGGTCATCCTTATATTCTTACAATGAATGATAATAAGCATTTAGCAGAATTGGCAACGAATAGATTTTTTGCCAGAAAATTTGATGAAACAGTAGATTCGGATATTTTAGATTGGATAGACGAGAATCTACTGTCCGATAAGGATAAATAAGTAGGAGGAAAATAAAAATGTCTGCATTTGATAACGCAACCCTTATGATCACTGGTGGTACTGGTTCTTTTGGTTCTACCGTTTTGAAGCACTTCTTGGATTCTGACCTGAAGGAAATCCGCATCTTCTCCCGTGACGAGAAGAAGCAGGATGATATGCGTCACGAGCTTCAGGCAAAGCACCCGGAGACTGCTGGCAAGGTCAAGTTCTACATCGGTGATGTCCGCAATCCCCAGTCCATCCGTGACGCCATGCCCGGTGTTGACTACATCTTCCACGCCGCCGCTTTGAAACAGGTCCCTTCCTGCGAGTTCTTCCCTATGCAGGCTGCTTGGCAAGGACCGACGACGAGAAACCTCCGCCGTTATCTTTGAGCGTGACGCGCACGCCGGTCGCGGTGCCGTTTTGCATTTGTAGGCTCGCCGACAGACAAATGTACGGATTGGGGCTGTTGCGACCGATCGCTTCGACTGAGTTGCTGATGAGGTTGTGGAAAACCTGACGCAACTGATTGGCATCCCCACTGATTTCGGGCAGATTTCCTTCGCAGTGCAATTCCACTTTGGTGCCGGCGCTGTGGTAGAAGTCGACGACTTCCTCGAGGAAAAATTTCAGATTCAATGGTTTCAAAACAGCTTCAGGGAGCTTGGCAAAGTCTCGGAAGTCATTGACCATCTGCTTCATGGCGTCGACCTGCGTGACAATGGTTCCGGTAGTGCGATGCAGCAGCGTTTCGTTCTTTTCGTCGAGTTTACCGCTGAGCTTCATTTCCAGCCGTTCGGCCGCCAGACGGATGGGAGTGAGAGGATTTTTGATCTCATGGGCCAGACGGCGGGCGACCTCACC
>OGWV01002065.1_pt1 | contig 12480 bp, 8 predicted proteins | sample 1576081 | NCBI WGS metagenome assembly OGWV01 (sample SAMEA3541541, study PRJEB24748) | human gut metagenome | biome: human gut; feature: human-associated habitat; material: faeces | place: China | collected 2012 | reverse complement strand
CCTTCCCGAGATTGCCACGTCGGCCTGCGGCCTCCTCGCAATGACAATTCGGGAGCCGGTGCCGTTTTAGCGGCGGCCGGTACGGGCTGCGAGTGCAGCGCCGGGAGGGGCATGCCCCTCCCCTACAATGCCTATACTAAGACGCCAAATGGCCGGGGCTTGCGCCCCGGCCATGGCTTTTATACCCGCAGGGAGGAAGGATGGAAGACCTGCGGATCGGGATTTGTTATTTCTCGAGCCAGCGCATGAGGATCGTGGCGATCTGTGCGCGGGTCGCGGTGGCCTGCGGCTCGAGGCTGGCCGTGCCGTTGGCATCGGCGACACCGTTGATCAGGCCGCTGGCAACGGCCCAGTTCAGGGCTTCCTTCGCCCAATCGGAGACCTTGGCGGCATCCGGGAAGGCGGAGAGCTTATCTTCCTTGGCAGCCTCCGCACCGGCGTAGCGGTAGAGCATGGTGGCGATCTGCTCGCGGGGGATGCTGTCGTCCGGGGCGAAGGTGTTCTTGGCGACGCCGTTGACGATGCCGTTGTTCGCGGCCCAGATGACGGCCTTCGTGTACCAGGCGTCGTCCGCCACATCGGTGAACGGATTGACCTGCTTGCCGGTGTCGGGCTCGCCCGCTGCGCGGTAGAGCACGGTGACGAGCTGCGCGCGGGTCAGCTGGCCGTCCGGCTCGAACTTGCCGCTGCCGACGCCGTTCATGAGGCCGTTCGTCAGGGCGTAGTCCACGCCTTCGTGGTACCAGGCGTCCGCGTCAAGGTCGGTGAAGGCCTTGGACGGGCAGTTGTCGGAGTTTGCGAAGATCGGACGCGTCTCGACTGCCTGGCAGACGGAGCAGGTGCGGGTCTCTTCGCCGTCTTCGAAGCAGGTGGCCTCCTTCGTGACGGTCCAGTCGCCGAAGCTGTGGCCGGTGGCCGGGATGACCTCGGTGGAGAGGGTCTCGCCGCAGTCCTCGCAGACGACGGTCTTGCTGCCGTCCTCGGTGCAGGTGGCGGGAACGATGTTCTCCTTGACATGCTCGTGCTTGCAGCCCTCGTAGACGATGTTGTCCTCGCCGAGGATGACTGCGTCCTTCGTGATGGTGAGCTTGGCGTCAAACGGGACGATGAGCTTGCCCTCGATGCAGAGCTTGCCGTCGATGGTAACATTGCCGCGCAGGGTGACGGTCACGCCCTCGGGGATGCAGGAGCCGTCGTTGTAGCCGATGTCGGTCTTACCGTCCCAGATGACGGTGGGCAGCTCATTCAGATCGGTGAAGCCCGCGACCTTGTTGCGCTGGCTGTTCAGCACGGCGATGACCTTGGCATCCGGGCGGAAGACACGGGCGCCGATGTTGCTGAGGGAGCCGTTCAGATAAATGGTGGTCGGGCCGACCCAATACTTGGAGCTGTAGTCCGCGGTGTACATCTGCGTGCCGAAGGCCGTATCGCCGAGATACTGCAGGTTCTCCGGCAGATGGATGGTCTCGCCGTCCAGATCGCCCGCGAAGGCGGACTTGCCGATGTACTCCAGGCTGTCCGGCAGGTTGATCTTTGCATTCCTGCAGTCATAGAGTGCACTTTCCTCGACCCGCTTCAGGGTGCTGGGCAGATTGATCTCCTTGGCCTCCTTGTTGCCGTACAGGGAGTAGTAGCTCAGGTAGGTGATGCCCTCGCCGACGTTGATGGTCTTATAACGGTTGCCCGCAAAGGCGCACTGGTCCATGAATTCGATGCTGCCGGGGATGTCCAGTACGTCGGTCTGCCAGGCCGGGATCAGGCCCTGCTGCTCCAGCCGCATCTCCCAGCCAAGGTAGCCGAAGGACTGATAGCCGACGGACTTCAGGTTGGCGGGCAGCTTGCCGAAGGTACGGACATTGAACATCTGGTCAAAGGTGCGGTCGCCGGTCTTCTCGATGGTATCGGGCAGATCCAGCATGGTCAGAACCGACTGGTTCTGGAACAGGAGGCGGTCCGCCAGCTCGGTGACGGCATAGGTGCGGCCGTCGCCCTCGTTGGTAACGGTGGCCGGGATGGAGAAGGTCTCGGTCTTGGCGTCGTCGCTGATGGCAGTGACACGGACGGTGGTGTCGGAGGTGGGCATATAGCTGATGCCGTCCACGGCGAACTGACCGCCGAAGTAGGAGGTGTAGGGCGCGCCGTTGATCAGGATCTCGTGACCATAGCCGGAGTAGCGCAGGAGCTTGGCCTGCTCGGTGGTCTTAGCGTGCATGACACCGGTCTGATCCTCAAACTTGTTGTTCCAAAAGTAGAAGGCGTCCTGACCGATCTCCTTCACGCCGGAGCCGACCACGCAGTTCTCCACGCCGTCGCAGTAGATAAAGGCATGGAATCCAATGGTCCCGACGGAATCCGGAATGATGATTTCCTTGAGCTTCGTGGAGCAGAAGGCCCACGGCTCGATCTCCTGCAGGCCGTCCGGCAGGTTCAGCTTCTCGATGCCGGAGCTGTAGAAGGCAGCGTTTCCGATTTCCCTGACAGAGGACGGGATGTAGATACGCTTCAGGCTGGTGCAGCTCCAGAGCAGGCCGTTCGGGATCTTTTCCATGTTCTGCGGCAGCTCGACATAGGTGACATTGGAGCAGCCATAGAAGATGTTGGGGCCGTAGGTCTCCACCGTGGAGGGCAGGGTGATGCTCGTCAGGCCCGTGCAATTTGAGAAGGCCTTATCGCCGAGGTAGGTCAGCCCCTCCGGGAGATCGCCGTCCACCACGCCGGAGCCGCTGAAGGCGGAGTCGCCGATAAATTCAACGGAGGCCGGGATGGTCAGCGGCGCCTTGGAAACACCGTTGAGCGCCATCGCACCGATGGACCTGATGCTGTCAGGCAGGTTCAGGCTGGTCAGGCCGCTTGCAAAGAAGAACGCCGCATTGCCAATGGTCTCCAGGCCCTCGGGCAGGGTGATGGAGGTGGTCTTGGAGTTGAAGTAGAAGGCCTCGGCGGCGATTGCCGTCACGCGGTAGGTCTTGCCCGCATAGCTGACGGCCGCCGGAACGACGATCTCGGCCATGGAGGAATAGGAGCCGCTGTAGTTCTGGGTCTTGTTATTCTCCGGCAGGAGCACGACGGTGTCCGGGCCGGAAACTCTCCACCACAGGCCGTCCTCGGTCGTAAAGATCTCGCCAAGGTTCTCGCACTCGCCGAAGTTCCGCTCCGTGGAAACGCCCTGACCGACCGTGACCATGCAGTAGGAGGACAGGCGGGAGAAGGCGGTGGCGGTGATGCAGACGGTGCCGTCGGACAGGCCGGTGACCTCGCCCTTTTCGTTGACGGTGGCCACGGACTCATCGGAGGAGGTCCAGGTGAAGGCAGTATCCTGCATGGAGGCGGGATAGACCTTGTAGCTCAGCTGCTTCGTCTCGCCGACGGCGATCTCGGCAGGCTCGATCTCCATGCCCTGCGGGCCGATGTCCACAAAGACGGTGGTCGTGTTGTTGGCGCAGTCGCTGATCAGAATGCCCACGCGGCCGGGGTTGGCGGCCTTCAGGGACAGCTGCTGAACGAGATCAGAGGCATCGAGGACGACACGGACGGTCTCGCCTTCCTTCATGTCCTTGAATTCCTCGGCGGCTTCCAGATAGAAGAACTGCTGTGCGGAATCGATGACCCAGAGGAACTGGAGATACTTGTTGTCGGAGACGGTCAGGGCCAGCTTCAGGTCGCCGTTCTCGTCCTCATACAGCTCGGCGCTCTTCAGCTCGGGCCTGGTGTTATCGACATAGAAGCTGTAGCTCTGATAATCGTCCACATTGGAGCCGGCGCCGCGGCCGCGGACGGAGAAGGTATACTCGCCCTCGGGGGCCCAGTCGCCGGTGTTATAGGAGCCGTCAGCGCCGGGCAGGCGGCCGTTCCAGCCCTTCTGCACAAGGGTCGCCGTGGCCTGATAGCCGGTCTGCGTAACGGTGATGTAGGTCTTGCGGACAGCACCGAGGTCGCCGGAATCCCACATGGTCTCGCCCTTGGCGTTCTTGACCGTGATCTGATAGGCCTCGGAATTTCGCAGGAGGCTGGACAGATGCAGCAGCATACGGCCACCGCGCGCCGGGCCGAAGCCCATCCAGCGGCGTGCGAAGGTATCCGTGCGGTTGTTCACGCCGACGTAGTTGCCGCTCAGGGAGGCGTTGACATCGGCCAGAACGGAATAGGTAACGTTCGCGGGGCCTTCATCATAGGTGCCCTGGACCTGTGCCGTACCACAGCGGCACACCTGATACCGTATGCGCCTGTACTGTAATCGTGTCGAAATTTTCGACATTTGGGTTTCCTTTATAGGGATCGGCCTGTACATCGGCCAACTCGGCCGCGCGCTCCAGACTCTCCCCCAGCAGGAAAGTCATCACTTGAAATTGGTGGGCGCAGGCGTTGTTGAACGGACTGTCGTTCACAGCACAGCCCTTTACATCTATGTGTCCCGCCCAGCTGTTGCGGGCGTAGTATTTATCGCCTCGCCGCATCGCGTGCAGTGCTTTCATGTAGATGGGCTTGCCGAAGCGGTCGTCCAGAATGTCTTGTTTCAGAGCCAGTACATCGCGGGAGTAGTTAAGCTGATACCCTACCGAAATGAACTTACCGGTCTCCTTTTCCAGCTGTTCCAGCTTGCGTGCGCCCTCTACCGAGGTGCAGACGGGCTTTTCGGTCAGCACATTCGACCCGTGCGTCAGGCAGGTGACGATCTGCGAATAATGCAGATGGATGGGCGTTGAGACAACAGCCAGATCGGCGGTATGTTCTTTATAGAAGTCCTCAGGCGTTTGATAGATCGGAATGTTCTGTTCTTTAATGATGGGATACAAATCTGCGGCGTTGGGAACGACCTCACAGATGCCCTCGATTTTTATACCGGGAATGTCGCGTTCCGAAATTTCCTTGATGTAGTTACTGCCATATCCGCAGATTCCCAGCAGCAGAATCTTTACCACTGCCTGCTCCATTTTCTGCTCACTCCTCTTTGCCGTTCATCTTCTCCATTTGGGGGAAGTTTTTCACTGCACCCTCATCCTATCACCCTGATGTGACAATGTAAACAGACAGTTTCTATTCGATATGTCAATTTTTGCATTCCGTTTTATATGCGATATATCGTTCTTATTTTTATGTCGATTTTTGCTTCTGTTTATTTTTAGACACTCATGAATCATTTGTTCATGTTCCAGCCTTGATTTTTATGGCCGTAGTGGCGGGGTTAGAACTGCTTTCATCGCGCCGAATATTTTTATCTTGCTTCATTTCTTCTTTATCCTATCGTTTTATATCCTTTGTCACCCAACCACTATTTTGTCATATCCAACGGTTCTTTCCTGCCGTCTGGTCTATTATGCTGCAAGTGTAATTATTTCCGCTTAACAAATGCTAAAAAATCTGTAGAATAATAGGTTGTTAGCCTTTTCTAACCCAGTTTTGATTTCATTTTGTTTTCATTACGCTCCGACAGGGCTGCCATAATCGTATCTACATCAGCTTGCAAAAGAAGTCATTTCATTCTTACGTATGTGATGAATGTAGCGCTTCGCGCTTGTTTGCAGTCGGATATTTTTTTGTCCGTTGGTTAGTTGACGCTAATTTGAAATTTGCGTCCCTGTACCGGCGCAAACAAACCATGAGGGAATATCGAATGATAGACACAACTCCGTCAACTTTGAGACTGGCAAAAAGCTGCACATGGCGAAGGAACAGATCCAGGAACTGATGTGGCGCAATGACATGATCTGTCAGGAGATGGGGCTGCCGGTCTTTGACGCGCCAACGCAGCAGGCCCGCGGCATGAGCGGTGCGGAATATCACACGGCGCTGAAGGGCCAAAGCTGGAAGTTGCGGCTCATGAACACCATCGATGCGTGCATGAAATACGCCGCCGACCGGGACGCCTTCATTTCCCTGATGGAATCCGAGGGCTGTGCCGTCCGCTGGGAAAGTGGCCGCAAGTACATCACCTACACCACGCCGGACGGACTAAAATGCCGTGACAACAAACTACACGAGGAAAAGTATTGCAAGGAGGTCATGGAGCATGAATTCAGAATCAGAGCAGAGATTGTCTCTGCAAGAACTCAAGCAGCGCAACACCCAGCAGGCAGTACTTCCGACGCCGACACCACCTCACGAAGCGTGTCCCTCGAAAACAGACTGGGAGCGAATGATAAAATACATGGATGCACTGTGGCACCATGCGGATCGGCAGACAGATCTGTTGGAGAGCGTCAGCAGGCAGATGTCGCAGCTTCCCACGCGGACGCAGCTGGACGATCTGCTGAAAGCGGTGCGGCATCTGGAGCAGATGACCGAACAGGCTGGGAAGCCGAAAGAGAATTCTTTTTTTCTGCACAGAATCAGACTTCCCAGACTGCATCTGCCACATGTCAGTATTCCGGCATTGATCTCTCTGCTGATGGCGGCGGCAGCACTGCTTCTGCTCTGGTGGGGCTTGGGCACCGTTTGGAGCAGCTCCAGCCTGCTGAATCTGTGATTCCTGCGCGGCACTACACCGACAGAAAGGTACTGCAAAAAGAACGTGAAATGAAGATCGCCCTCGGTCACAAGGCGGATGACCACGAGGACGAGGTGAGTTATGACTGGCAGCAGACCATGTGACGCAAAGGGAGAGTTGAAGGATTTCGACTCTCCCTTTCTGCATAGGACAAGGTTCTCGCAAATAAAATGATAGCACCGCTGGAGGTGATAGTTATTATTGTCCGCCCTTTCACTTACGATAGTGACGCGCACATTTTTTCCGGCAGAAAAAATATGATCAGAATTGAAAACCTTACCCCACAGCTTACCGCCGAGGAGTGCATGGAACAGCGGCGATGTATCGAGGAAGGTCTTTTCGAGGTCTTTATAAAGTATGAAAAACACAATGAAAATGATAGCTATTTAGGAGCTGCTGCGGTATGATGTACCTGTCAGCAGCTCTTTTCTGTGAGGAAGGAGCTACAAAATGAACGCAATCTACGCAAGACAATCCGTTGACAGAGCCGATAGCATTTCTATCGAAAGCCAGATCGAGTTCTGCCAGTACGAAATGAGAGGTGAACAGTATAAGGTTTATACCGACAGGGGTTACAGCGGTAAAAATACAGACCGTCCCGCCTTTGCTGAAATGATGAACGACATCGAAAGCGGAGTGATCGGTAAGGTCGTTGTTTACAAGCTGGACCGCATCAGCCGTTCTATCCTCGACTTCTCTAATATGATGGAGAAATTCGGAAAGCACAGGGTCGAGTTCGTATCCACGACAGAAAAATTCGACACTTCCTCGCCCATGGGACGCGCCATGCTCAACATCTGCATTGTATTCGCGCAGTTGGAACGGGAAACCATTCAAAAGCGCGTGGCTGATGCCTACTACTCCCGCAGTCAAAAGAGCTTCTATATGGGCGGCAGAGTTCCGTATGGATTCCGGCTGATCCCGACGACCATTGATGGTGTCAAGACTTCCATGTATGAGATCAACACGGAGGAAGCAGAGCAGGTGCGGCTGATCTATGAGCTTTATTCCAAGCCGGAATGCTCCTACGGTGACATTATCCGCTACTTTCAAGCCCACGGTATTCTCAAAAACGGAAAGCCGTGGGGACGCACACGACTTGCGGATGTTCTCAGGAATCCCATCTATGTCCGCGCGGATCTATCCGTCTATGAGTTCTATCGTGACCAAGGCGCGATCATGGCAAACGATCCGAGTGACTTTATCGGCACGAACGGATGCTACTACTACAAGGGACAGGACTCCGTAGGACGCAAGCAAATGAATTTAGAGGGCAACCATTTGGTGCTGGCGCCACACGAGGGCATCATTCCCTCCGACCTATGGCTGAAATGCCGTGCAAAGTGTCTGGAAGCGCAGCAGATCAAGCCATATCAGAAAGCCAAGAACACATGGCTGGCGGGAAAGATCAAATGCGGCATCTGCGGGTACGCTTTGGTGGATAAGCACTACTCGACCACACGCTCCCGCTACCTCCTCTGTTCGAACAAAATGAACTCCAAAGCCTGCAAGGGTCCCGGAACGATTTATACCGACGAGTTTGAACAAATCATCTACAATGAAATGCGCAAAAAGATGGCTCAGTTCAAAACGCTCAGAAGGTGTAAAGGAAATTACATTAACCCCGAGCTAACGGCGTTGAATGTTCAACTTACGCAAGTTGAGACTGAGATTGGCTCTCTGATGGATCGCCTGTCGGCTGCGGACGATACCATGTTCCGCTACATCAGTGGGCGCGTCAAAGAACTGGATGGGAAAAAGCAAGAGCTGATGAAGCGGATCTCGGAATTGAAGCTGCACAAGGAAGCGGACTATACGGAGATCTATAATCACCTGACTATGTGGGACGAGTTGAGTTTCGATGATAAGCGGCAGACGGTAGACCAGCTCATCCGCGTCATCTATGCTACCAGCGATTCCATCAAAATCGAATGGCGCATTTAAGCAAGTACAGTTACTCCATCTTGTACGCTTCGGCGAAGCCCTCCGCATGGTGCAGGATGACCTTAATTCCCGCAATTTCTATGCCTTCAATCCCGCCTTCCGCGGCTAACCTCCTCCATGCAATAAAGAGAGCCTCCGTCCGGTTTCCCCGGGCGGAGGTCTTTTCCTTCTCTTTTATTCTTCAGCCTTGTTATCTGGCAATATGCTCAGCCCAGTCGTCACCCATCCGCTCCTTGATGTAGCAGTCGATGACTTCCGCAGCCCTGTCAAAGCCGATCTTAGAAGTATTGATGGTCAGCTCATAGTAGCGGCTGTCGCCCCACTTCTCCTTGCAGTAGAAGTTATGGTACAGCTTGCGGCTCTTGTTATTTTTCTGGATCATCATTTCCGCGTCCTCATTGGAAACATGGAATTCCGTCGCCACGCGCTGGATCTTTTCCGGCATATCGCCGGTCACAAAGATGCTGATGACCCCCCGGTAGCCCTTTAGGATGGAGCTGCCGCAGCGTCCCACCACAATGAAGCTCTCGCCGGATTTCGCCTTCTCCCGCAGGAAGTCAAATTCCATATAGGCAATAACATCCTCCGGGGAGTTGCTGTATCCATCTATGGAGCGGGTGAACAGCCGGTTGCGGGGCTTTTCGTCATACTCCTTCAGCTTCTCCAGGTTCAGGTTCTTTTCCTTGGCAATAACCTCGATGATGGTACTGTCGTACACCGGCAGCCCATATTTTTCACCCAGCATATCGGCTATCAGATGTCCGCCGGAGCCGTATTCCCGGCCAATAGTAATGATGACCTGCTGCTTTTCGTGTTCCATACTGTCCTCCCTCTCTGCTTAGAAATATCTCAGCTTGATGACGATCATGGCAATGCCCAGCACAATAATGGTCGCCGGGATGGCGGTCTTGCAGTAGCGGCCCCAGCTTACCGGGTGACCGGCCTTAGAAACCACCGAGGTACCCACCACATTGGCCGAAGCACCAATGGGGGTGGCGCTGCCGCCGATATCGGTACCAATGGAAAGTCCCCACGCCAGGGTGGAAAGATCGGCGCCGGTGGTGGCCGCCAGTGTCTTTATTACAGGTACCATTGTAGCAGCAAACGGAATATTGTCAACTACCGAACTGGCCACCGCGGAGATCCACAGCACGATGTAGACCATCGCCAGGATGTTGCCGCCGCACAGCTTGCCGATAAATTCCGCGATCATCACCAGTACACCGGTCTGCTCCAGGCCGCCTACCACCACAAACAGTCCGATGAAGAATAGCAGGGTCTGGTAGTCCACGCCGCGGATGATCTCCTTGGCATCCTTGGCAAAGCAGATCAGCGTCAGTATCGTGATAGCCACACCGATAAGCGCCACGGTCAAATGGGTCTGGGCATGGGTCACCAGCAGCACCACCGCGCACAGGAAGATGACGCAGCTCAGCACAAATTCCTTCTTATCAGTAATGGCTTCGCTTGGATCAGGATAATGTACCGTCAGCCCGGCATTGGCCGCCGCGCTGGCCGTCAGCTCCTTGCGATAAGCCAGCGCATAAAACACCACGCTCACCACCAGGGCGATGCCGGCAATAACGCCGGTATTGGTGATAAAATCGGCAAAGCTGTAACCCAGCGCAGTCCCAACGATGATATTGGGCGGGTCGCCGCACATGGTGGCGGAGCCACCCAGGTTCGCGCAGAAAATTTCCGCCAGCACCATAGGCACCGGGTCAAATTTCAACAGCTGAGAAAGCTCGACCGTTACCGCCGCTAGGAACAGAATGACGGTGATACTATCGATAAACATGGCCAGTACGGCGCTCATCACCATAAAGGTAATAAGAATAGGCATTACCTTATATTTTACCGCCTTGGCTATGGTCAGGCACAGCCAGCGGAAAAAGCCCGCCTTGGCCATGCCCTCCACCATCACCATCATACCGGCCACAAAGATGATGGTCTCCCAGTTGATACCGCTGGAGCTGCTCTCTCCGGAGCTGATCCAGAAATTCCCGGTGATGATGGTTTTTAGGTTCAGTGTTTCCATTATCGCCTGCGGGCTCTTCATGCATACACCAAAGACGATGATGAGTGTTGCCGCGGCGCACCCCAGTGTGATGTAATGCCGCGGAATCTTATCCAGTATGATCAGTGCGAACATCAGCACAAAGATCACAATGGCAGCAATCGCTTCCATAATCTCTATACCCCTTTTCTCGTAAACTGTATCCGCCGCTTCCGGCGTCTTTCAGCTCCGTTAATATAACATACTAAATATGAAAAGGGATATCTCAAAAAAGTCTACCCATATTTCCAAAAAGGAATATCTCTTTTTTCTTCCGTGCCTGGTTTCCGTTAATTTACGGCAGTTTTGCGCAACTATTTTTAATGAAAAGCATCAAAATTGCGCAACTATGACAAAATTTTATCCAACTTGTCCCATTTCAAAAAAGCATCGCTTTACCCTGCTATCCGTTTTTTGTCTTGCTTTATAGCGTATATGCTATCAATAAATTTCGCCGTCCAGCGGGAATTCCTTCTCTTAATATATATCATTTCATTTATATATTATAACCATCGCTCCCCACAGAACCGCCAGCAGCACTACATTCACCGCCGTAAAAAAGAGCATATATTTTCCGGTCCTGGCCCCATCCGCCGCGGCGTACAGCTTGTAGGAGATCAGACTTGCCATTGAGGCGATCAGGGTGCCCAGCCCGCCAAGGTTCACCCCCAGCAGCAGCGCCGGGTAATCGGCGGTAAAGCCGGAAAGCAGCATGGCCGCCGGCACATTGCTTATCACTTGGCTCAGCAGGATCCCCACCGTCATTTCCCTCCCTGCCACCAGTCCGGAAAGCGCCTCGCTAACGGTCGGCAGAGCCTTCATATTCCCCACAAAAACAAAGAAAAACAGAAAAGTCAGCAGCAGGCTGTAATCCACACGCCGCAGCAGCCGCCGGTCGGCAAGCAGGGCCGCCAGCACCGCCGCGCCCAGCGCTATTCCGTAATGCAGCACACGCAGCACCGAAAGCAGACATACCGCGAATACCGCTCCCCACAGCAGCAGCCCCCGGCGGTCCGGCCGGTTCAGGCGGATATCAGCCGCGCCCAACGGCCGGCAGGGCAGGCACAGTACCGCCGCGCTCAGTAGCACCAAAGATAGACCCGTTACCGGCGCCATCAGCCGCAAAAACTCTCCCAGCCCCATCCCCGAAAGGGAATAGAGATACAAATTCTGCGGGTTGCCCAAGGGGGTCATGGCGCTGCCCAGGTTGGCCGCCACCGTTTGCAATGCAATAATAGGGATATTGAATCTTTCAGTACCGGTCTGGGCGGTCAGCATCAGCGTCAGCGGCACAAAGGTGATCAGCGCCACATCATTGGTCATCAGCATCGCCGCAAAAAAGCACACCCCCACCAGTACGGCCGCCAGCCGCCGGGTATCCCTCATCCGGCGCAGCAGGGCAGCCGTCACTGCATCAAATAGTCCGGCCTGTCCCAGCGCCGCTACTGCCAGCATCAAGGCCGCCAAAAGCGCCAGCACACGCCAATCTATATAGCCCAGATAGGCCGCTGAGGGCCTGACCCAAAAGGCGGACACCACCGCCAGCACCAGCGATACCGCCAGCACTGGGTCCTTTTTCAGTTTTAATAAAATTTGATGTTTCACCATGTCCACGGTCCTTCTCCGGCGTTTTGTCAGCTGCCTCCCCGTTTTCTAAACGGCACAGGGGGCGGCCTGCGGCCGGAACCGGATGGTCAGCGTTTCCGTTTCGCGGTGCAGCGCGCCGTGCTTCGCATCTCCGCACAGGAGTATCCCGCTTGCCGCGTAGCCGACGGCTGCCGCCAGCACGAGCACCTGTATCGGCACCGCAAAGTAGTACCCGCACGAGAGCAGCAGCCTTCTGCCGCTTGCGGCACTCAGCGCCGCCGCCAGTCCGGCGAACGAGGCCGCGACCACGCCGTACAGTACACACAGCCGCGCAAGGTGCCGCTCTCTGCCGAAAGCGATCATGCACAGGCTCAATCCACGGATTAGTCTTATATCGATCGTAAAGCGG
>OGWV01002064.1_pt1 | contig 12480 bp, 10 predicted proteins | sample 1576081 | NCBI WGS metagenome assembly OGWV01 (sample SAMEA3541541, study PRJEB24748) | human gut metagenome | biome: human gut; feature: human-associated habitat; material: faeces | place: China | collected 2012 | reverse complement strand
AACGGGAAGGTGGAGCGGAGCCACCGTAACGACCAGCGCATTTTGGTTTCCGGTTGCATTGACGCAGTAAAACCACATATTGTATACAGTGTTCACAATGGTTCTGGCAACAGAATCATTGTTACTTTTCATGAGCAAAAAGCGAAAGAATTGTTGGAAGAATACCGTTTTTTTGATAAAAACGTGGCATATTATCCGGCGAAAGATATTCTTTTTTATCAGTCGGATATCCGTGGAAATGTTCTGACATCAGAACGTATCAATGCCCTGAAAATGATGGCTGAGGAGAAGGAATGTACCATTATTACTACATTTGACGGTCTGATGAATCCGATGCCCGCCCCGGAAAAGTTTATCCAGGCAGTGAAGAAAATCTCTGTAGGCGATACCGTGGAGTTAAACGGACTGACCAGACATCTGGTAGAGCTTGGATATGAGAAAAACTATCAGGCAGAGACGATGGGAGAATTTTCTGTGCGCGGCGGAATCATTGATATTTTTCCGTTGACCGAGGAAACGCCGTTTCGAATCGAACTTTGGGTGCACAAGGCTGTACTCAAAACTCACTCTCCGGCCGGTTTCTTTGAAATATTCGTCACAGGCCGCGAGTACTTCTGTGATATCATATTTATTTGCAACCGGCATCAATTTTCTTCGCTTTTCCTGATTGGAACCGTGAAGTGAAAGTGCAAGTGTGATCTGTAAATGCTCTTTCGCCAGTTCTTTCATCTTTGGAACTATTCCGCAGGTTGATACGGTGACATTTCTCTGACTGATGTTCAATCCATTCTCATCTGTAAGTAAATGAATAAACTTCAGGAAATTATCGTAATTATCCATCGGTTCACCGGTTCCCATGATCACTACATTTGAAACCCTCTCACCACTTATCTTCTGAATCTGATAAATCTGTCCAAGCATCTCAGACGGAGAAAGATTTCTCACCAGACCTCCGATCGTTGATGCACAGAATGCACATCCCATCCTGCAACCGACCTGAGAGGAAATACAGACAGAATTTCCATGCTTATATTTCATAAGAACACTTTCGACTACATTTCCATCATAAAGACGGAACAAGAACTTGTTCGTACCGTCAATCTGGGAAATCTGTCTCTCCAGCATAACAACCGGGAGAATCTCATAATTCTCTTCCAGTTTTTCCCTCAAAGCCTTTGAAAGATTCGTCATCTCATCAAAATGATCTACCAGCTTCACATGCAGCCATTCATAAATCTGTTTTGCACGAAATGCTTTTTCTCCGATCGTTGCCATCTCTTTCTGTAATTCTTCATATCCATAAGCACGGATATCCTTCTTCATCTTAAAGTTTTCCTCCTGTATTTCGTTTTTTCTGTGAGTTATTCACATTGTTTATCTGCTTTTTCTATTTTTTCACATTTCCTGAAAATCATGCTTTTTTCTTAAATCTTGCAATAAAGAATCCGTCACAATCGTGAACTCCCGGGAAGAATTGGATACATCCCTTCTCGATCACATCACTTTTTAACTCTTTGCAAATATTTTCTGTAATATCATCCAGCTCAAATTGTGGATATTCTTTTAAAAACCAGTGCACATTCTCTATGTTCTCTCCCGGATTCACGGTACATGTGCTGTACAGCAATGTTCCGCCTTCCTTAACAATTGCCTGTGCACAAGTCAGGATCTTTCTCTGTAGATCTGCAAGTTCTTCAAGATCTTCCGGTTGTACGCGATATTTCAGATCCGGCTTTTTGCCAAGCACTCCCAGCCCGGAACACGGCAGATCTGCGATCACAAGATCTGCTGCTTCCTCGTCATATTTATCAAACACTGACGCATCCTTACATACTGCACAAATATTTCCAAGTCCGGAACGGTCGATATTCTGCCAGATCAAATCTGTCTTATATTCGGTCAGATCTCTTGCTTCAACCCGTCCTGCCTTTTCTTCTGTTCCGTTCTCTCTCGCTGCCGCTTCATCTGCCAGCTGAAGTTTCTCTGCCACATGAAGTGATTTTCCTCCCGGTGCCGCACAGACATCAATTACATGATCGCCGGCTTTTGGAGCTGCCAGCTCTCCGACAAACATAGAACTGATATCCTGCACTGCAAAGAGTCCTTCCTGAAAACTTTCCAGACCTTCCAGATAATCATAATCTGAAAGATAAAACGCATAAGGAAGATACGGATGTGCTTCTACCTTCGCTCCCTCTGCTTCCAGTTTTTCTTTCAATACTTCCGGTGTAACCCGGTTCATACAACAGCGGATCGTAATTGGCTTCTCTTTCTGAAAATCTGCTGCCATCTTCTCTGTGATCTCTTCCCCATATTCTTTCTTCCATAAAGAAAGAATCCATTCCGGGACAGAATATTTCACAGACAATCTCTGGACATCTTCTTTTGGATACTCGATCTCGTCCATCTTACGGACAATATTTCTCAGAACTCCATTCACATATCCCTGCAGACCTGAAAATCCTTTTCGAACCGCAAGCTTTACTGCCTCACTGCACACCGCATGATCCGGTACGCTGTCCATATATTTCAGCTGATAGACACTGCTACGAAGAATATTACGGATGACCGGTTTCATCTTCTTAACCTTTGTCTTAGAAATCTGATTCAAGATATAATCAATTTCTATCATATGTTCCAGAGTACCTTCCACAACTCTGGTGATAAATGCACGCTCACGTTTCTCAAGATATTGATATTTTGACAGAACATCTCCAAGAATCTTATGACTATATGCTCCATTCTCTGTTATTTCCATCAAAATCTCTAGAACGATCTCTCGTTCATTGATCTGCTTTCCCATAAATAATCTCCTATTCTCCGCATTTTGGAGGTTGGCTCTGAACAGTTACAGCATTTTTTCTTTTTATCAGTCATTCCTTCTTCGTCCATTTGTCAGGATCAACAAACGTAAAAGCTGTAAAATCATTGTGGCCGCACTTGCCACATATGTCATTGCTGCTGCCCGAAGTACCTTCTTCACTCCACCAACTTCGTCTTCACGGAGCATTCCTGAATTTCCAAGTACCTTCACTGCTCTTCTGGAAGCATTGATTTCCACCGGAAGTGTTATAAGATGAAATGCCACAGCTACCATAAAGAGCAGAATTCCGATATCAATAAGGAAGCTAGACATCTGGCCATTCATAAACAGGCCGATAATGATCAACGGCCAGGAAATCATGGAGCCGAAATTTACGACCGGCACAAGTGCCCCACGGATTGATAAAGGTGCATACCCTTCAAAATGCTGTACTGCATGACCACACTCATGTGCCGCAACTCCGATTGCTGCTACAGAAGTTGAATTATAAACCGGATCAGAAAGTGCCAGTGTCTTGTTTCTCGGATCATAATGATCGGTCAGATTTCCAGCGATATGAGTCACCTGCACATCATAGATTCCATTTCTTCTGAGAATCTGTTCTGCCGCTTCTCGTCCTGTCATCCCTGAATAACTGCGGATTTTCGAATATTTTGCAAATGTTCCTTTCACTTGGGATGATGCGAGCAGGCTGAGAACCACACCGATCAGTACCAGTATATAAGTCCAGTCATAATAAAATCCATAATACATACTAAAACTACCTCCTGTTATCTATCTGCAGTCCCCCTCCAGAAGTCCTCTTATTCCTGTGTAAATTTAACTCCGCTTTCAATTGTGTATCCCCTTAAGAAAGCTCCTGTATCCATTCTCTTTTTCCCCGGAATCTGAAGTTCCAGAACTCGTAAGACTCCATCCCCAGTCTGAACAGTAAAGGAATCTTTCTCTACGCTCAAAACTGTTCCAGGCTCTGCTTTTGCTATTCCGTCAGCCTCAGCTTTTGCTCTCCAGATCTTCACTACCTTTTTGCCCCAATGTGTATAAGCACTTGGCCAGGAATTCAGGCCACGCACCAGACGTTCAATCTGTACTGCGGATGTATTCCAGTCAATATTTCCAAGCTTTTTATCGAGCATTCTGGCATATTCTGTTGGGCTCTCACCCTGCTTCTCAAAAGTTGCTGTATGATCTTCAATGGCTTTCAGAGTTTCTACACAAAGTTTCGCTCCCGCTTCAGCAAGCTTATCATGAAGGCTTTCTCCTGTCTCCTCTTCTGTGATCGGCACTTCGACTTTCTGGATCATGTCTCCTGTATCCAGTCCTTCGTTCATCTGCATTGTTGTAACACCTGTTACTTCCTCGCCATTGATGATAGACCACTGGATCGGCGCTGCTCCACGGTATTTTGGAAGAAGTGAAGCATGTACATTAATGCATCCATATGGTGTCATCTCCAGGATTTCTTTCGGAATGATCTGACCAAATGCAATGACAACCATCACATCTGCATTATATTTTCTCAGTTCCTCTGCACATTCCGGATCACGGATTTTCTTAGGCTGATAAACCGGAATTCCATGTTTCATCGCAGCTTCTTTCACCGGAGTTGGCTGCATCTCTTTACCGCGTCCCTTTGGTTTATCTGGCTGGCTCACTACGAGACATACCTCATGTCCTGCTTCCACCAGTGCCTCCAGTGTTCCCACAGAGAAATCCGGTGTTCCCATGAAAATTATTCTCATCAATTATTCCTCCACTTCGTATTCCATATCTTCCTCGTTGTAGGCCGGTGAATCATGCAGTTCTCCTTCTACTTTCTCTACATAGAGGTGTCCTCCTAGATGATCGATCTCATGACAGAATGCTCTTGCAAGAAGTTCTTCTCCTTCTATCTCGAATTCCTCCATATTTTCATCCAGTGCACGTACCTTTACGTGATTCGGACGAGTCACGATTCCCCATTTTCCCGGCACACTTAAGCAACCTTCTTCGCCTGTCTGCTCACCGGATGTCTCAATGATCTCAGGATTGATCAAAACGATCGGACCCTCTCCGACATCAATCACTACAATCTGTTTGAGAATACCAACCTGCGGTGCGGCAAGACCCACACCCATCTTCTCATACATCGTATCAAGCATGTCTTCAATTAAAATCTTTGTACGAAGTGTCATCTTCGTCACTGGTTTACACTGTTTTTCAAGAACGTCATCGCCCATCTCTCTTACTTCTCTGATTGCCATTATTCTTTCCTCTCTTTTCTATAAATTCATTGGGTTAAAATCGAATTGGATTCTCATTTTCTGAAACCCTGAGTTAATTTCTATATATTGTTCCATCCTGTCTTTTAATACAACTAAGGTTCGGTATTCCGGAGCTTTTACGTAAACCACTCTCCGGTAAATATCTTTGATCTTATCCACTCCCGGACTTGCCGGGCCGATCACATTGAGCTGTGCCTGCCCTTTGATCCGCAAAATGTATTCCTTCAGATACTTGCACGCTTTCTCCAAAAGCGCCTCATCTTCACATGCCGCAAGTACTGCCATCAGGTTCTCCACCGGTGGATATCCCATCAGACTGCGGTAGCGAATTTCTTTCTCATAGAATGCTTCATAATCCTGCGCTGCTGAAGCCTCGATTGCATAATGCTCCGGATCGTAAGTCTGGATCACAACCTCACCCGGTCTGTCACCTCTTCCGGCACGGCCTGCTGCCTGTGTCAAAAGCTGGAATGTTCGCTCACCGGAACGATAATCATCTGTATAAAGTGACATATCCGCTGCCAATGCACCGACTAACGTGACCTTTGGAAAATCATGCCCTTTTACAATCATCTGTGTTCCCACAAGAATATCTGCCTCTTCATTCGCAAATGCAGATAAAATCTGTTCATGGGAATCCTTTTTCTTCGTTGTATCCATGTCCATGCGTAGTACTCTTGCCTGTGGGAATCTTGCCTTCACCATATCCTCGATCTGTTGAGTTCCTGCGCGGAATTCTCCGATATACCTGGATCCACATTCCGGACACTTCGTCACCTTCGGCTGCTCATATCCACAGTAATGGCAGACCATTTTTCCACCTTTGTGTACCGACAAGGATACATTACAGTGCGGGCATTTCACTACATGGCCACATTCTCTGCAGGAAACAAAACCAGAATATCCCCTGCGATTCAAAAACAGCATGATCTGCTCTTTTGCATTCAATCTGTCTTCGATCAGTTCCTGCAACTTCTCACTCAAGATGGATCGGTTTCCATTCTTCAGTTCTTTACGCATGTCTACTGTATACACAGTTGCCATCTGCTGCATATGGGAACGGTTCTTCATCTCGTAAAGCTGATATTCACCAAGTCTTGCCCTGTACATGGCCTCCATGGACGGAGTTGCGCTTCCAAGCACTACACTGGCATCTTCTACTTCTGCCCTGTGGACTGCCACTTCTCTTGCATGATAGCGTGGCACCTGCTCACTCTTGTAGGTTGGTTCATGCTCTTCATCTATAACGATCAGCCCCAAATCCGGAAATGGAGTAAAAAGTGCAGAACGTGGTCCGATCATCACATCGACCTCCCCCCTCTTTGCACGCATCATCTGATCGTAACGTTCTCCGGCAGACAGTCTTGAGTTCATAATAGAAACTCTGTCGCCGAAACAGCGGTAAAACCGCATCACTGTCTGATAGGTCAGTGCGATCTCCGGAATCAGAACGATTGCCTGCCTTCCCTGCCCGACCACAGTGCGGATCATCTCCATATAGACTTCTGTCTTCCCACTTCCGGTCACTCCGTGAAGCAGATAAGTTCTCCTTGTTCCACACAGATAGTCTTTCCGGAACCCCTGGATCACATACTGCTGTTCTTCTGTATAGATGATTTCCTGTTGTGATTTCTTTGCCTGTTTCACCGGATTACGGTATACTTGCTCTGACTCTATCTTCAACACGCCCTGCTCTTCCAATGCCCGGATCACAGGCAGTGTCACATTTAATTTTTTTGTCACCAGCTCATAATCCAGAATTGGGGCTTCCATCAAAGCTTCCAGAAGTCTCGCTCTTGCTTTCTGATTCTTTTTCTGATAAAAAGCCAGCTTCTCCTGACTCTCTTCCTCAGTAAGCAGCAAACGGAGATGTTTCTTTACCTTCGCATTCTCTTTCTGCTTGATTGGCAGCACTGTCTTAAGCGCCTGGATCATCGTTCCGCCATACTGCTCTTTCATCCATGCCGCCAGCGCGATCAGTCTCGCTTCGATTGCCACACTGTTTCTGGAAATGTCTGTAATCTCCTTCACCTTTGACAGATCATAATTGCAAGTCTCTGATAATGAAGTCACATAACCTTTGATCTGCCGGTTTCCTTTTCCAAAAGGGATAATTACTTCCATCCCCGGATGCAGCTCGTCTTTCAGTCGTTCCGGTATTCGGTACTGAAAGATCTTATCCAGTTTTTCGTGTTGTATATCTACAATAACATCTGCAAACACAATCTTATTTCTCTTTTAATTCTTCCAGAACTTCTTTAATCAGCACGCGCTCATCCATCGGATGCTTCACGCCGCAGATCTCCTGATAGTCCTCATGTCCTTTTCCTGCCAGTACAATAACATCCCCCGGTTCGCCGTGCTCGATCGCATATTTGATTGCCTCTTTACGATCACAGATCTCCACATATTTTCCATCTGTCTTCGCAATTCCGGTCTTGATGTCATTAATAATATCCTGTGGTTCTTCAAATCTCGGATTATCTGATGTAATGATCGTCAAGTCTGCCAGTCTTCCGGATACTTCACCCATCTCGAATCTTCTGTCTTTGGAACGGTTTCCGCCACATCCGAACAGACATACCAGACGTTTCGGGTTATATTCCTTTAATGTAGTCAGAAGACTCTCAAGGCTCATCGCATTATGTGCATAATCGATCATCAATGTGAATTCATCAGACACTTTGATCATCTCAATACGTCCTTTTACCTTGGCCTTCTTGAGTGCATCCTTGATCATCTCAACCGGCACCTGGAAATGACGGCAGACAGAAATAGCAGTCAGTGAATTGTAAACACTGAATTTACCTGGAACATCAATCTCTACATCAAAATCCATCACGCCTGCAACATGATATGCCACACCAAGATATCCCGGTCTTGATACAAGTTCTACATTCTCTGCATGAAGGTCCGCCTCCGGTGAAAATCCGAATGTCTCGATCTTACATGTAGATCCTTCAAATACATCTTTAAAATACTTGTCATCCACATTGGCGATTCCGAGCTTACACTGCTTGAACAGAAGACCTTTACATCTCTTGTAATCATCAAAATCCTTATGCTCGTTCGGTCCGATATGGTCTCTTCCAAGATTTGTGAAAATGCCGATCTCAAATGGGATTCCTGCTGTTCTGTGAAGCATCAGTCCCTGAGAAGAAACTTCCATAACAACACAGTCACAACCTGCTTCTACCATCTCTGCAAAATATTTATGGATCGTATAAGACTCCGGAGTTGTATTGCATGACGGGATCTTCTTGTCTCCGATAATTGCCTCGATTGTTCCGATCAATCCAACCTTATGTCCTGTCTCTTCAAGAATAGACTTGATCATGTAAGTTGTTGTTGTCTTTCCCTTTGTTCCTGTAATACCGATGACTTTCATCTTATCTGCCGGATATCCAAAGTAAGCTGCTGACATCAGAGCCAGTGCATAACGAGTATCCTCTACCTTAATTACAGTCACATTTTCCGGCACTTCGACATCTTTCTCTACAACAACAGCTGCCGCGCCTTTCGTCGCAACATCCGCTGCATATTTATGTCCATCAGATACTGCTCCGCTGATACATACGAAAACAGATCCTTCTTCCACTTTTCTTGAATCATTGATCAGTGTTGTTACTTCCGTAGAATCACTTCCCTGTACTACTGTGTAGTCCAGGCGTTCTAATAATTTATCTAATTTCATGATCTAACCCTCCTGTTCTGAACTGGTGTATTGCATCATTGACTTTCAGGCAAATAACGATTGTCTTAACCTTTATAGAATAACATAATCTCACCGCATATGCAAAAAAACCTACATAATCTTTCGTCCTGTTTTCGTCTTTCGAATCAGCCAGACACATCCAAATGACAATAACACAAGTCCCACACTCACTATCGGAATCATGATCCAGGCTGAAACTGTCTCTGGCTTAATATTTCTCTTATAAACATCAAGAAACATGATATGGATCAAATAAATTCCAAAGGAACATCCACAAAATCTGTCAATCCACTTCTTCGCCTGTTCGGACGGATTGAATTCGCTCTTTTTCAATCGTACTAACATAAGAAATGCCATCGCTGCTGCCAGTGCAAGCAGTGGATTACCATATTCCAGCAGACGTTCATAATGTTCTCCATCCTGCAAGGTTGCCGCATAGGTCAGCCCATAATTTAATGCCATGCATACTACAAAAATACCTGCCGGAATCATTTTCCCCTTCATCACATGCTTACGATATTTATATATATAATATCCGATAAATACATAATAAGAATAGATTCTGTCCCCCACCATTGGGACAGAATAATACATCTTTTCATCAAAAAATGTGGAAATATAATTGAACAAAACAGCTGCCGTAATCACCACAAGAAATGCGCGTTCCATCCGAAGATTCATCCCTTTACACATAACCTGGAAAAAAGGAAGTACCAGATAGATCGGAATCATTGCATACAGATACCACAGATGCTGTTCTACCGGCTTATATAATAAATCTTTGATTTGATAAGGATCTTCCATATAAACTGCATTCCAGATCATATATATTACACTCCACACAAGCAGAACAATTAGAAAACGAAAGATTCTTTTTGCATGTTTATGAAGTGATTCCTGTCTTCCAAGCAGAAGTGCTCCTGTGATCATGAAAAAACATGGTACACTTATCCTTGCCAGCAGATTTAATAGCAGTGAAAAACTGTACTCCCCAATCGTAATATCGCCATAGGCTCTGCAGTAATAGTTTGATACATGGATCACAATAACAAATATAAAAGAAATCATTCGAATCAATTCCAGATTATAATTTTTCTCTTTCAATGCACGTTCCTCTTTCTATCTCTTCTAAATTCCATCTTTTTTCTTCTTTCCGTCCGGTTTATAAAATGTGCCTTTCACAACCGCACCCTTTCCGTAACGATTGTTCAGCTGTTCCAATGCGGCATTTAATTTCTTATGCTTCTCGTCCGGTTCTTTTGGAAATTCAATATCAAAAATTGTCAGCTGCTCCGGTGCATTCTCTTCTACTAACTTTGACGTTCGGATTCCGAGCAGACGGACAGGTTCTCCACTCCAGCTTTCACGGAACAAATTACAGGCTGTCTCACATAAGATAACCGGATCATTCGTTGGCTTTTGAAGCTGCACCTGATGCGACATATTTCTGAAATCATAATAGCGAACCTCCATGCTCACCATCCCGGCTTTCTTGCCTGCCTTCTTCAGCCTGCTTCCCACGCTCTGTGCAAGTTCACGAAATACATCTCTCGCTTCTTCATAAGTCGTTGCATCCTCTGACAGAGTCGTTGAATTTCCTACGCCCTTTGCCTCTTCCGGTTCATACTGTATCTTATCGTCTCCAATTCCATTTGCAAAATTCCAGAGCATCCGGCCATGACTTTTTAAATGCAGCGTAATTACATTTACATCCGCATGAGCAAGATCTCCAATTGTATTGATTTCAAGTTTCTTGAAAACCTCCACACTTGAACGCCCTGCCATAAAGAGTTCTCCAATCGGAAGCGGCCACATTTTCTGCGGAACCTCTTCCGGAAATAATGTATGGATCCGATCCGGTTTCTGAAAATCTGAAGCCATCTTCGCTAGTAACTTATTACTGGAGATTCCAATATTCACCGTGAATCCAAAACGTCTCTTTACCTCTTCCTTAATCTCCATCGCCCCGTCCACCGGTGTTGGATATCGCCCGACAAGCTCTGTAAAATCCATATAACATTCATCGACACTGACCTGCTCGATCTTCTTTGTATATGTCCGCAGGAAATCCATCAGCATCCGGCTCTTTTCTCGATACATCTTATGATTCGGCGGTGCTGTCACAAGATTCGGACATTTTCGAAATGCATTTACTACAGGTTCACCCGTCTGAATCCCATAGGATTTGGCAAGTGATGATTTTGCAAGAACGATTCCATGACGCGAGCTCTGATCTCCGCCAATAATCGCCGGAATCTCCCGCAGATCCACTTTTGATCCATTCTTCAATTGTTCAACCGCCGTCCAGCTTAAAAATGCTGAATTGACGTCGATGTGGAAAATAATGCGCGCCATGGGAGCCTCCTTTCTGGATTCTTCCTGAGTTCTTTCTTAGTATTAATTCTTGTTGTATGCATATACATTCTGTCAGTTTTTTATTTTAACATATAATCTGCGCTTGTATCAATTGCTTCGATGAACGAAAAAAAGGCTGTGAAAAATCCAATTTCCTAAAAATCTCCGGAAAATTTTCATTTTTCACAGCCCTACATATTATATCGTTACTATACTAGTATTTTATTTCTTCACACCTGCTGTCAGTTTACCGTCCTTTACATCGATCAAGATCGTGTCTCCACGTCCCACATCTCCTGCAAGGATCAGTTTTGCAGCTAATGTCTCTACATTCTTCTGCAAATAACGTTTCAGTGGTCTTGCACCGTACATCGGCTCATATCCACCTTCCACAACAAAGTCTTTCGCTGCATCTGTCAGCTCGACACTCAGTTCACGTTCTTCCAGACGGCGGTTCACATCAGCAACCAGAAGGTCAATGATGGAACGTACATTTGTCTTTGTCAATGGTTTGAACATGATAATCTCATCCAGACGGTTCAAGAATTCTGGTCTGAAATGTGCTTTCAGATCACCCATTACCATCTCCTGACTCTGTTCATCGATCGAACCATCGTCCTTAATTCCTTCCAGCAGATAATTTGCACCAATGTTGGAAGTCATGATCAAGATTGTATTCTTGAAGTCAACTGTACGTCCTTGGGAATCTGTGATTCGTCCATCATCCAATACCTGCAACAGTACGTTGAAGACATCCGGATGCGCTTTCTCGATCTCATCAAAAAGTGTTTTCTCTCCTTCACGATCGAGCCGTAGCCGGCCTGTTAATACAATATTACGGGGCAGTAAAGCCCCGTTTCATCGCCTTAACTCTTAAATCGCAAGTGAGAGCACTTTTTGTTAATAAATGTGTCTTTATTTCAATCAACTCAGGATAGCATCAATCTCCGCGCACTCTTCAGACGTAAAGTGACGGTTTGCCAGCATGCCGACAGCGTCTTCAATCTGCGCCGTTTTACTCGCGCCAATCAGCACTGACGTAACTTTGTCATCCCGTAACACCTTTCATATCTTCCGGAGTTCCCCAGACGTGAGCAGGAATATCCAGTTTGTTGTGGTGGATACCGCTGACCTCAAAGACGCCCTGGGTCAGGGTGGCATTTTTGTATTATGGGGAGGAGCTTGGAATGAAAGGCTCCGGAAAAGATGAAAATAAGCGTGCTCCGATGTACTGGTCGACGGATGCCGATGCCACGGGTATGTGTGACGGACCAAAGGATATGGATTCAACATTTTTAATTCCGGATGAAACTCCAGGGACA
>OGWV01002063.1_pt1 | contig 12486 bp, 10 predicted proteins | sample 1576081 | NCBI WGS metagenome assembly OGWV01 (sample SAMEA3541541, study PRJEB24748) | human gut metagenome | biome: human gut; feature: human-associated habitat; material: faeces | place: China | collected 2012 | reverse complement strand
GGCGGAAAAATAAAATTCCATTTCAAGAGCACCGTTGGGAACTGGTTCTTTCGCATCCGCGAAAATGAATTTATCACACTCCTCGGCCCTTCCGGCTGTGGAAAGACAACCACCCTCCGCATCATCGGCGGTTTTGAGGCTCCGGATGCAGGAAGCGTTGTCTTTGACGGCAAAGATATCACGTCCCTGCCGCCAAACGAGCGTAACTTAAATACTGTTTTCCAGAAATATGCCCTTTTCCCGCATATGTCAATCGCGGAAAATATCGCATTTGGTCTGCGGATCAAGAAAAAAAGCAAAGAATATATCAATGATAAAATCCGTTATGCACTGAAATTAGTGAATCTGGAAGGTTTTGAAAACCGCTCTATTGATTCTTTGAGCGGCGGCCAGCAGCAGCGTATCGCGATCGCGCGCGCCATTGTAAATGAACCGAAAGTTCTCCTTTTAGACGAACCGCTCGGTGCCCTCGACTTAAAGCTCCGCCAAGACATGCAGTACGAGCTGATCCGCCTGAAAAATGAGCTTGGCATCACGTTCGTGTTCGTTACCCATGATCAGGAAGAAGCACTTACCATATCCGATACGATCGTTGTCATGAACCAGGGGTACATCCAGCAGATCGGTACACCTGAGATGATCTACAATGAGCCTGTCAATGCATTTGTTGCCGACTTTATCGGTGACAGCAACATCATAAACGGAACCATGATCCAGGATAAAGTTGTGGAGATCTTAGGTGTGAAGATCCCATGTGTCGACGAGGGATTCGGCTGTAATACGCCGGTCGATGTTGTAATCCGTCCGGAGGATGTCGAGATCACAGAGCCTGGTGCCGGTTTTATGGATGGTGACATCGTATCCATCATCTTTAAGGGTGTACACTATGAGATCAGCATTATGGCAAACGGCTATGAATGGCTGGTTCACACCACAAAAATGTATCCGGTGGGCACGCATGTCGGCATCAACGTGATCCCGTTTAACATCCAGATCATGAACAAACCGGAATCTGAGGATGAGGAGGCCGTGGAGATCGATGCGTAAATTAGGCAGACAGCTTTTAGCAGGACCTTATCTGGTATGGATAATCGGATTTATCCTGCTGCCGATCGTTATTATCTTATATTATGCGTTTACAAATACTTCGGGTGCTTTTACCTGGGACAATATCGCAGCGATTGCAGACCCGGTACATGTAAAATCCATTCTGCTTTCCTTAAAGCTCGGATTTTTCTGTACAGTAGTCTGTCTGCTACTTGCCTATCCGCTTGCGATGATCTTAAACAGTTTTCATTTTAAGCATCAGAGTTTTGTCGTATTTTTATTTGTACTTCCGATGTGGATGAATTTTATGCTGCGTATCCTTGCCTGGCGGCTTTTACTCTCCAACAACGGTATCGTAAACGCACTGTTTGGTCTCTTTGGCTTTGGCCCGGTGAAAATGTTAAATACACCGACCGCCGTTGTATTCGGCATGGTATATGACTTTCTGCCATTTATGATCCTGCCGATCTATAACTCCATAGCGCGCATCAAACCGGACGTTATCGAAGCTGCAAAAGACCTGGGTGCAAATTCAAGGATCGTACTGATCCGCATTATCTTTCCGCTGACACTCTCCGGCGTGATCAGCGGAATTGTCATGGTTTTCGTTCCGGCTCTTACCTCTTTCGTGATCTCCGATCTGCTCGGCGGTGGTAAAGTGCTTTTGATCGGAAATGTCATTGAACAGGAATTTATGCAGGGAAGCAACTGGAATTTGGGCTCCGGACTTTCCGTTGTACTTATGATTTTCGTCATCGCAAGTATGGCGGTCATGAATATTTTTGATAAAGATCAGGGAGGAACTGCTGTATGGTAAAGAAGGCTGCATCCCGCATTTATCTTGCGGTCATCTTTTTATTTTTATATCTTCCGATTCTTGTTTTGGTCGTTCTTTCCTTTAACAATTCCAAATCAAGAGTCGTATGGGGCGGATTTACTTTAAAATGGTACGCCTCCTGTTTTACAGACAAAACGATCATGAACGCACTGATCATGACGCTGCAGATCACACTTTGCGCCGCAGTACTCTCCACGCTGATCGGCACACTCGCTGCCATCGGCATCAGTGCGATGAAAAAACGTGGCACCACACTGATGCTCGGTGCAACCAACATCCCGCTGTTAAACGCGGATATCGTGACCGGAATATCACTCATGCTGCTTTTTGTAAAATTTTTAAATCTGGGCTTTGTAACGGTGCTCATTGCACACATTACATTTGATATCCCGTATGTGATTTTAAATGTACTTCCAAAATTAAAGCAGGTAAACCGGAACACCTATGAAGCGGCCTTAGATCTTGGTGCCTCCCCGCTTTATGCCTTTTATAAAGTGACCTGGCCGGATATCAAATCCGGTGTGTTTTCCGGATTCTTAATGGCTGTCACCATGTCCCTGGATGACTTTTCCATCACCTTTTTTACCAAGGGTGCCGGTGTGAACACACTTTCGACCATGCTCTACACCGAACTTCGAAAAGGTGTACGTCCGGAGCTTTATGCACTTTCCACACTGCTGTTTTTTGCCGCATTTCTGCTGCTGCTTGTCATGAACCGCAGATCGTCTAAGAACAGCTAGTAATTACAGATACGCCGTATTATCCGGCAGATCGTGAGGATATCATGAAAAAATATATTGTTTTTCCGCTTTTACTTCTCGGCGCTTTTTTTGCCGCAGGCTGTGGAACAAAAAATACCGCTGACGATAATTCGCTGGTCGTTTTAAATTATGGAAAATATATGGACAGTTCTGTTTTAAAACTGTTTGAACAGGAAACCGGCATCCATGTTAAATTAGAAGAATATGAAAGCCCGGAGGAAATGTATACGAAATATAAAGCCGGTTCGATCGGTTATGACTTAATCTGCACTTCCGACTATATGGTAGAACGTCTGATCTCGGAGGGCGAAGTAAATAAGATCGACTTCAGCAGTTTTTCGAATTACCAAAATATTGATCCGTCGATCATCGATGCGGCAAGGATCTTTGACCCGGATGCCTCTTACTCCATGCCCTATTTTTACGGAACGCTCGGCATCCTCTACAATACCACGATGGTCACAGATGATGAGGTGTCCTCCTGGAATATCCTGTGGGATGAACACTACAAAGATTCCATCATTATGCAGAATTCTGTCCGTGATTCGTTTGTCCCGGCTCTTCGCCTGTTAAATTATGACATCAATACAGAAAACGAGACCGAACTGAATAATGCCGTTGATCTTCTGATCAAACAAAAACCTCTTGTGTACGCCTATTATGTGGATGAGACTTCCGATGAAATAGCTGCCGGAAATGCGGCAATGGCATTAGTTTATTCCGGGGAAGCAGCCACTGCGATGGAATTAAATGATGACCTCTCCTATACGGTTCCAAAAGAAGGTTCCAACCTCTGGATCGATTCCTGGTTCATTCCAAAGAGCTGTAAAAATCAGGAAAATGCTGAAAAATTTCTCGATTTCCTATGCCGTGAGGACGTTGCCATGAAAAATTTTGATTATGTCTGCTATGCCACACCAAACCTTGCTGTGATTGATGCACTTGACGATGAGACTCTGAGTGATACCACCATTTTCCCGCCACAGGAAACACTGGATAACTGTACCGTGTACAAACAGTTTGATGAATCCACAACTTCGCTTTACAGCTATCTCTGGAAAAAATTAAAATCCGAATAATTTTTCTTGCATTTGTAGTATGCATGTGTTATAGTAAGTCCACGCAGTGTTTTGCGTGGACTTTCCCCATTTTAGAAACAGTAATATCTTCTCCTGCACCGCGGATTTATCGTGGATAGATTCGTATTTACAGGAGGTCTTTATGACATATCAGACATTTAAACAGCAGATCAGACAATCTTTACAGGACGCATTTGGTTCTGACGTTTCCATTATCCTACAGGACATTTTAAAAAATAACAATACCCACTTAGACGGTCTGACCGTTTTAACTCCGGGCTGCAATATCTCACCGACCATTTATCTGAATGACTATTTTCATGCATATGAAAACGGCCGGCCCATTTCTGATATCTGCACCGAGATCAGGGACATTTATCAGCAGAACAAACCCGCCCACAGTGTTGATATTTCCTTTTTCACATGCTATGAGAAGGTTCAGTCCCGCATTATCTTTAAGCTGATCAATTACGAGCGCAACAAGGCGCTGTTAACAGATGTTCCCCATTTTCGTTTTCTTGATTTGGCGATCGTATTCAACTGTCTGATCGGCATTGATCCGGACGATATCAGCCAGTCATTTTCAGAAGAAAAGATTTCCTGCTCTCCGTCAGCCTCTGGCAGCTCTGCCACGATCCTGATCCATAACCATCATCTTTCCTTCTGGAATATCACAAAAGATGACCTGTATGCACTTGCATGCAAAAACACACCGGATCTCCAGCATTATGAGCTTCGCAATATGAGCGACGTGCTAAAAGAACTTCTTTCCGATGACGACAGCTCCGCCATCCTTGCTCCACCGGCACCTTTTCCGATGTATGTGCTGTCCAATCATACAAAATTAAACGGCTCTGCATGTATCCTGTATCAGGATCTGCTAAAAAACTTCGCAGAGCACTTAAGAAGTGATCTTTATATCCTTCCAAGCAGCATCCACGAAGTTCTCATCATTCCCGTCAATTCTTTTGCCACACCGGCCGATCCTCTGCTATCCTCCGCAAACAGTCCCGCAGATACCCGTCAGCAGTCCTATCGGGAACTCTCGGAAATGGTTCAGGAAGTCAATGCCACACAGCTTTCCACAGAGGATATTCTCTCCGACCATGTATATTATTATTCAAGGGAAAGCAGCCGTATTACCATGTAAATTATTTTTCAAAAAAGTGACCGTATTACCATGTAAACTTTGTCATCAGACTGTCGTACAACTTTTCATATTCTGCCACCGATGCGTTCCAGGAGAAATCCTGACTCATACCGTGTTTTATCAGTATATCCCAGTCATTTTTATGCTGGTAAAATACGGATAACGCATAACGGATTGTCGCTAACATCTCATGCGCATTATAATTTGCAAAGGAGAATCCGGTTCCCTCTTTCGTATATTCATTATACGGAATGACGGTATCCTTAAGACCACCCGTTTCACGCACGATCGGAACCGTGCCATAACGAAGGCTCATCAGCTGGCTTAAACCACAAGGCTCAAACAAAGACGGCATCAAAAATGCATCACAGGAGGCATAAATCTGATGGGCAAGTTCCTCTGAATAGCCGATATGTACCTTCATCTTATCCGGATATTTTCCCGCAAAGTAAGACAGCATATCCTGATATCGTGCCTCTCCGGTTCCTGCCACAACAAACTGGACACGCTCGGTACTGAGCAGTTCATCCATGATATATGCGATCAGATCAAACCCTTTCTGATCTGTCAGTCGTGATACAATACCTATCATCATCGTCTTCGGATCTTCCTGCAATCCAAGATCTCTCTGCAGCTGAAGTTTGTTCTTAACTTTCTCTTTTCTGAAAGTTGTTGCATTATAAGTCTTTGTGATATATGGATCTGTTTCAGGATTGAATTCATTGTAATCAATACCATTTACAATTCCACGCAGGCTGTTTGCACGCGCACACATCAGACCGTCCAGTTTTTCTCCATAGAACGGTGTCTTGATTTCCTCTGCATAAGTATTGCTTACAGTAGTGACTGCATCTGCAAACACAATACCGCCCTTCAGATAGTTGGCATCTTTATATGCTTCCAGTTTGTCTGCTGTAAAATAATAATCGGACAGTCCTGTGATATTCTTGATTGTCTGTACATCCCATACACCCTGGAATTTAAGGTTATGTATTGTCATGATCGTCTTGATATTCCAGAAAAATTCATTCTGCTGGAAGCTGTCGTGCAGATATACGGGAACAAGTCCGGTCTGCCAGTCATGACAGTGTATAATATCCGGTCTGAATCCGATAACCGGAAGAACTGACAGTACAGCTTTGGAGAAGAATGCAAATTTCTCCAGATCCCATGTTCCTCCATCATACGGTTTGGGTCCGCTGAAATAGTATTCATTGTCAATAAAATAAAACTGAATTCCTTCGTACTCCATGTGCATGATTCCTACATAGCAGTTCTTATATCCAAGATCCATGTAGAAATGTGTGATATAGTTCATTTTATCTTTCCATTCCTGTTTCATACAGGCATATTTCGGTAAGATCACACGAATATCAAAATATCGTTTATCAAAATATTTCGGCAATGAGCCAGCTACATCTGCCAGACCTCCTGTTTTGATAAATGGTACAGCTTCAGATGTTGCAAATAAAATATTTTTCATGCGAAAAACCCTCCTTGGTAGCCTTTATTGAATAATTATACTCCAAACTATGACTATTGGAAAGAGCGATTTTTATATTCCAGTCTGATTTTATCTGCAATCAGAGCAATAAATTCTGAATTTGTGGGTTTTCCTTTTCCTGTACTGACTGTGTAACCGAATAATTCATCTATTGTGTCCATTTTTCCTCTGCTCCAGGCAACTTCAATGGCGTGTCTGATAGCCCGTTCCACTCTGCTGGCTGTTGTCTGATGTTTCTTTGCAATCGTAGGATACAGTATCTTGGTAATGGAATTGAGCATCTCCATGTCATTAACTGACAGGATGATGGCGTCACGCAGATACTGATATCCTTTAATATGTGCAGGCACTCCAATCTCATGAATGATATTTGTCACGTCTGTTTCCAGATTTCTCACAGGTACCGGATTGTCTTCTGTCCTTTCAGGCTGCCGCCCGATCTGACGTATTCTTCTCTCGCCGGCTCTGCGCACATGTTTGATACGATTAAGCAGCATCTGATTATCGAAAGGCTTCAGGATATAATAATCTGCCCCTAAGTTAAATGCATTTTCTGTAATACGTTCCTGACCGACTGCCGAAACTACGATAAATGATGGGATCTTTTTGAGACTTTTGTCATTGGCAAATTTCTCCATTACTGCCAGTCCGTCCATTTTCGGCATAATAATATCCAGAACCACAACGTCCGGTTCCTTTTCACGTATAATATTACAGATTTCTTCTCCGTTATGCGCTTTTCCCACAAGTTCCAGATCTTTGTCTTCTTCTATTATCTGACCAAGTACTTCCACCATTTTCTCATTATCATCTGCAATTGCCACATTTAATTTTTCCATAAATTTCACTCCTCCCCCATTTTTCAATAAATCTCTTTTCTTTTTCGGTTCATCACATATTATAGAGGAATGCTTACGGAAAAATCAAGACACAGAGGGAAATTTGTCCTATTTTATGTCGACAGCTTTGGTGATTCTTTTTTCTTTATTTTCATTTTTCACAGGCATCTGATATATTTCGACAATAATCAGATTTTTGTTTCATAATCCTGATCATCCATTAAAAAAGTCTTTCTGTATTTTTCAGCATATTTTCAATAAAGATTCCATATCCGCTGGAAGCATCCTGAACAAATACATGAGTTACCGCACCAATGATTTTTCCATTCTGGATAACCGGGCTTCCGCTGAGCCCCTGTACAATCCCTCCTGTAGCTTCCAGAAGTTCTTTATCTGTCACCTTTATCACAAAACTTTTGTTGGTATCTTCATGATTCAAATCTATTTTTCTGATCTCTGCATCATATTCTTTTACCTCGCCATCTGTACTGCAGAGAATTGTGGCTGTTCCAATCTTCACTTCCTGCTTATACGCAGCCGGCATTTTCTTTAAAGTGATCGCATCATCTGCAATCCCTGTGAACTGACCATAAATTCCGTTTCTGCTGTTTGCTTCGATAGTTCCAAGAATATTTCTGTCATCATAGCAGATGTATCCTGCAAGTTCGCCGGGATTGCCTTTACTTCCTTTGTTAATCGCAAGAATCCGGGCTTTATACAAAGCTCCGTTTCGGATATTCAGAAGCTGGGCAGTGTCTATATCACTGATTCCATGGCCAAGGGCACCATAATTACCATTCTGATCTACGTAGGTAAGCGTTCCTATCCCCTGCGTGTCATCTCTTACCCAGATTCCAAGTTTATAGTCTCCTTTTTTGTCTTTTACAGGAGTTACAGATACAGGAATACTCTCTCCTTTACGGCTTATCCCCAGTGTAACTTCGCTGCCATCAAGTTCTGAGATGTCATCTATCAGTTCTCTTTTTGTAGAGATTTTTTCTCCGTTAAATGAGATAATGTAATCTCCCTGTCTGATAATATTTCTCGCAGGCTCCTCTGTCTCACCATTCCGATTCTGAATTTCACCGGTGTCAATCACCAGAACACCTTCTGTTTGCATATAAATTCCTATGGTGCTTCCGCTGACATAAATTTCCTGATCATCTGCAGGTGTCACTTTTATTTCTTTAAATGGAATATAACCCAAAAGTTTACAGGGCAGAATATAGCCTCCATCCTGCGAAACAGTAACTGCTTCTTCAAATGTAACAAACGGTGTTGACAAAACTTCTGTGACATCTTCTGTTTTTTTGCCTCTGGAAATCTGAATTTCGTCAGGTATCTTTCTGTCCAGATATCTGTAACCTGATATCAGCATCACCAACAGATCCAGCACAAGACAACAGATGACAAAAAGTCTGTATTTTCTTTTGTTCATTATTATGCACATCCTTTCATTCTGTATTTATGAAATTCTGTAACTGTGAAATTGCCATAAAACACTTCCCATCACAGTAAACCCGAAAGGTACAAAAATAAGAGAGAACAATCCGTCACAAAGATTATCCTCTCTTAGTATGTGGTCAATTATTTTATTTAAATCTTGTATTTTTTTGTTTCTGTGCCAATTCTTTCATCTCTTTCGCATTCTCAAGAACTGCAGGTGTAATTTCTGCACCACCTAACAGTCTTGCCAGTTCGCGGATGGAATCATGTTCTTTAAGCACATGGATCTGGGTAATAGTCTCAGTTCCCTGCAGATGTTTTTCAATTTCAAAATGACTGTCTGCCATAGCTGCAATCTGCGGCAGATGCGTGATGCAGAGTACCTGATGATGCTGTCCGATCACTGCCATCTTTTCAGAGACTTTCTGTGCAGTTCTTCCACTGATACCAGTATCGATCTCATCGAAGATCAATGTCTCAATCTCATCTCTGTCTGCAAGGATTGCCTTTAATGCAAGCATGATTCGAGACAACTCACCGCCGGATACGATCTGTCCCAGTGGCTTCAGAGTTTCTCCGGGATTTGTAGAAATGAGATACTGGATATCATCGGTTCCATTATCTGTGTAGTTTTTCTTTTTCCGGAAATCAATGGCAAAATTCACATCCAGGAAATTTAAATCCTTCAATCCCTGAATAATCTTCTGCTCAAGCTGTTTACTGTATTCTTTACGGATTTCTGCTAATTCATCCGACTTTTTCTCAAGAATATTTTCCAGTTCTCTGAGATGCTCCTTTAATTCCTGTAAATTTTCTTCATATTTATGTAATTTTTCCAGTTTTTCTTCCTGAAGTTTGCGATATGTGAAAATTTCCTCAATGGTACGTCCATATTTTGCCTTCAGTCCATTGATCAGATCCAGTCTTCTCTCTGTCTCATAAAACTCTCCTTCATCAAAGGTCAGCTCGTCCAGATAAGCGGATAATTCTCTGTTAAAATCATTCAGAAGACCGTCTACAGAAGTAAGTGTCTCTGCAAGAGGTGTAAGCTCCGGATCATACTGTGTTACATGAGAGAATTCCTTTAATGCCTCTCCGACAGTCTCTCCGGCGCCTTCCTTGCTTTCATAGCCTGTGAGATTATGTACAAGCTGCAGGGAGTCAACGATGAGTTTTGCATTGCTCATTTTTCTGTACCGGGCTTCCAGTTCCTCATCCTCTCCCGGCTGCAGATTTGCTTTCTCGATTTCTTTGATCTCAAACTCCAGAAAAGCCAGCTCACGATTTCTCTGCTCCTCATTCATATTCATGGAACCAAGTTCTGTTTTGCATTTGCTGTATTCTTTATATGCCAGAGATACTTTCTCCTTTGCAGGAAGGATTTTTTCTTTTCCATATGCATCCAGGATTGCAAGCTGCTTATCCTGATACAGAAGTGACTGATGCTCGTGCTGTCCATGGATATCCAAAAGGCATGCAGCAGCGGCCTTCATCTGACCTACAGTACTTGTCTCTCCATTAATCTTGTTGATGCTTCTTCCATCCATGATTTTTCTGGACAGAAGTACCTGTCCATCTTCCGGACAGATATCCAGTGCTTTCAGTGTCTCCAGCGCTTTCTCGTTTTCTACCTGAAAAAGCAGCTCCACAAGTGCATAGGATGCATTTTCCCTTATCATATTTTTAGAAGTTTTTGCACCCAGGATCAGCTGCATAGACCCCAGAAGGATAGATTTACCTGCTCCGGTCTCACCGGTCAGGATATTCAGTCCGGGACCAAATTCCACTTCTATTTCTTCTATCAGTGCAAGATTTTTCACATGCAGATGAGCTAACATTTATTGCCTCCATAATCAAGTCATTTGTAATGTTAAAAGTTCAGGATCGTAACTGCAAAGGTATTGAGCAGTTACTCGTGGGATCACTTATTCAATCTGACAAAACTTCTCAGTTTCTCTGCTGCTCCCAGTGCCATGTCTGCAGTCTTTGCAGCACACATAATAGTGTCATCACCTGCAATACATCCCAGTATTTCCGGCCATTTCAACGCATCCAGAGCTGCTGCCACGCCCATTGCCATTCCGGAAACGGTTTTGATCACAATGATATTCTGTCCCACATCAATAGAAAGCAGGGTATCTTCCAGTACTCTTGTATATTTTTCTCCAAGACTTCCTGATTCATTATTAATAATTGCATAACGGGACTTTCCGTCCTTTCCTGCCACTTTTGTCAGCTTGAGAGCACGAATATCTCTGGATACAGTCGCCTGTGTCACCTTAAATCCTGCCTCATTAAGTCTGGAGGCCAGCTCTTCCTGTGTATCAATATCATACTGATGAATCAGTTCAATAATTTTCTCATGTCTCGCAACTTTCACCTTATTTCCTCCTGCTGATCAGCTGTCTCTCATCTTCCGGCGCAATACCTCAACAAAACTTAAATGGTTCAGCTTCAGAATCTTTGTCTTTACATCTGCCTGCCGGATCTGAATGCAGTCACCGGTGACCATAGGGATAAATGTATCTCCATCAAAAGATGCGATTCCCTTTTCACAGTCACAGTGTCTTCCTTTTCCTATCTCTACAGTGATCACATCCTGCGCAGGAAAAATAATGCTTCTTGTATTCAGCGTGTGTGGTGCTATGGGAGTCATGATCGTCATGGCGGCATTGGGCGATACAATAGGTCCTCCCGCTGACAGACTGTATCCGGTAGATCCGGTAGGTGTTGAAATAATAATTCCATCAGCATTATAAGAGTTAAGATAAACATCATTTACATAATTCTTAAACCGGACCACGCGGAGATGACCGTCTCTGCCGATCACAATGTCATTCAATGCAATATCCTGTCCGATCAGTTTTCTGCCGCGGTACACCCTTCCTTCCAGCATCATGCGTTCTTCTACCTCGTAATCATCCGCCATCAGCTGATCCAGAGCACTGTACAGAGAGGTCTGATTCACTTCTGCAAGAAAACCCAGATTTCCCAGATTGATTCCAAGAAGAGGAATTTCCTTATGCACCACATCCCTTGCTGCCTGAAGAAGTGTGCCATCTCCTCCCAGAACAATAATACACTGTGTATCGTCCGGAACCTTATCAGGATCTGTATAATGAAAGGAACCCTCATGTTTCCTTTCTGCCTGCTGTACTTCACAGTTTTTGTGATGTGTTTTCAGATAATCTGCGATTTTTTCTGTGATTTCAAGTTTTTTATCCTTGTCACTGTTTGTAATAATATAAAACCTGTCCATAGTTTCTTCCTGACTCAGCCTTTTTAATCCAACTGTCCATGAGCCTCTGCCACAACAGCTTCTACAGATACCTTCAGGCTGTCGGTAACCCCGGTACCTTCCGGATGTTTTTTCAGATGAAGAAGATATTCGATATTTCCTTCCGGTCCTTTAATTGGCGAAAAAGAAAGATGACATGGCTCCATAAAAATACTCATGGCATAATCGCGCACTTTTTCGATCACTTCCTGATGAACAGCAGGATCTCTTACAACCCCCTTCTTTCCGACTTTCTCTCTCCCCGCCTCAAACTGCGGCTTGATCAGGCTCACTACCTGCCCTCTTTCGCGCAACAGATCATGAAGGGCCGGAAAAATCAGTTTCAGAGAAATAAACGAAACGTCCACCGATGCAAAATCCAGCGGATCCGGTACCTGTGCACGACTCAGGTACCGCGCGTTAGTACGCTCAAGCACTATGACCCGTTCATCGCTGCGCAGTTTCCAGGCCAGTTCGCCGTAGCCCACATCCACCGAATAAAGCTTTTTCACTCCGTTTTGCAACATACTATTTACCAGAACAAC
>OGWV01002056.1_pt1 | contig 12495 bp, 10 predicted proteins | sample 1576081 | NCBI WGS metagenome assembly OGWV01 (sample SAMEA3541541, study PRJEB24748) | human gut metagenome | biome: human gut; feature: human-associated habitat; material: faeces | place: China | collected 2012 | reverse complement strand
AAAGGTTTTGTCTGAGATGGGGCAAATTGCAGATTTATTTGTTGGCGATTCCCTGGCTCTAGAAGTTCAGTGTTCTCGGTTATCCCAGCAACGTTTGAGAGAGAGGACATGTGCCTATCACCAAGCAGGTTACGAAGTGCGTTGGCTTTTGGGTGAGGAACTCTGGTTGAATGGACGTTTAACAGACCTACAGCGGGACTTTCTCTATTTTACGGCGAAGATTGGATTTCACCTATGGGAGCTTGATTGGAAGCGTGAGGAAATTAGACTTAAGTATCTCATCTATGAGGATATTTTTGGGAAAGTCTATTATTTAACTAAGGCTTGGCCGTTAACCGAAAATCTCATGACAGTTTTACGTTTTCCTTATCAAGCAGAGCAGGTTGAGACTTATCAAGTAACTCAGCGAAAGAAGGTCTCACATGTGATTCAACGAGAATTAATGGGGAAAAATCCAAGGTGGATGAGAAGGCAGGAAGAAGCCTATCTTAAGGGAATGAATTTGTTATGCCTGTCTGATCAGGATTTTTTTCCACAAGTGAGATTTCCAGAATCTAAGCAGGGTTTTGTACAAATTAGACAGTCACTTGAAGGTTTTGAAAAGCTTTTTATGCAATATTATCGAAAAAGGCATTTTTCTTATCGACAAACTCTCTACCCTCCCACCTTTTATGCTAAAATAGTAAAGAATAGATACAATTAAGGAGAATATTATGTCAGACAATCGTGCTCATTTAGAAGAGAAATACACATGGGATTTGACGACCATTTTTGCGACAGATGCAGATTGGGAGACTGAATATGAAAGCACTGTTCAGGATTTGAAGAAGGCTAGTGCTTATGCAGGTCATCTCTTAGATTCTGCTAAGAACTTGCTTGAGGCAACAGAACTTTATATGAGCCTTATGCGTCGCTTGGAGAAAATCTATGTCTATGCGTCAATGAAAAATGACCAAGACACAACAGTAGGGCTTTACCAAGAGTACCAAGCTAAGGCCTCAAACCTTTACTCACAGTTGAGTGAAGCCTTTGCATACTTTGAGCCTGAATTTATGGCCTTGGATGATAAGAAATTAGCTGAGTTTAAAGAACAAGAGCCAGGTCTTGGACTTTATGACCACTATTTCGAACGCCTTTTGGCAAACAAGGACCACGTTCTTTCCCAAGAAGCTGAAGAGCTCTTGGCAGCAGCTGGTGATATTTTCAACGGTCCAACGGATACCTTCAATGTCTTGGATAATGCTGATATCCTCTTCCCATGGGTATCAGATGGTCAAGGGGATGTGGTTGAGTTGACACATGGTAACTTTATCACCCTCATGGAATCTAAGGACCGTGACATTCGTAAGGGAGCTTATGAAGCGATGTATGGGACCTACGAGCAGTTCCAACATACTTATGCACAAACACTCCAAGGCGTTGTCAAGGTTCACAATTACCAAGCCAAAGTTCGTCACTATAATTCAGCACGTCATGCAGCACTTGCAGCTAACTTTATTCCAGAAAGTGTTTATGATTCACTCTTGGAATCAGTGAACAAGCATTTGCCACTTTTGCATCGTTACCTTGATTTGCGTAAGAAGGTCTTGGGGCTTGACGAGCTTAAGATGTATGATGTCTATACACCACTTTCTGAGACTGAAACTGCTCTTACTTATGAAGAATCCCTCAAGAAAGCAGAAGAAGTCTTGGCAATCTTTGGTGAAGAGTATAGTAAAGGGGTTCATGCAGCCTTTACGGAACGTTGGATTGACGTTCACCCTAACAAAGGAAAACGTTCAGGTGCCTACTCAGGTGGTGCCTATGATACCAATGCTTTCATGCTTTTGAACTGGCAAGATACTTTGGACAATCTCTTTACCTTGGTTCACGAGACTGGTCATAGTTTGCATTCAACGTTCACACGTCAGACTCAACCATATGTTTACGGAGATTACCCAATCTTCTTGGCGGAAATTGCGTCTACAACCAATGAAAATATCTTGACAGAAACGCTTCTTAAAGAGGTCAAAGATGACAAGACACGTTTTGCTATTCTTAACCACTATTTGGATGGTTTCAAGGGAACTGTCTTCCGTCAAACACAATTTGCTGAGTTTGAGCATGCTATCCATGAGGCAGATGCATCTGGTCAAATCTTGACAGCGGACTTCATGAATAAGCTTTACGCAGACCTCAATGAGAAATACTATAACCTCAAAGCTGAAGATAACTACGAAATTCAGTTTGAGTGGGAACGTATTCCGCATTTCTACATGAATTACTATGTCTACCAATACGCTACAGGGTTTGCGGCAGCAAGCTACTTGGCTGAAAAAATTGTTCATGGTACTGAAGAAGATAAGGAAGCTTACCTTACTTACCTTAAGGCGGGAAGCTCAGACTATCCTTTGGAAGTGATCAAGAAAGCTGGTGTTGATATGACCAATACCGACTACTTGGATGCTGCCTTCAAAGTTTTTGAAGACCGTCTCGTTGAATTAGAAGCCTTGGTTGAAAAAGGTGTGCACCTTTCTTAAAAAGAAGTCACTATAAGAGAGAATCATTCTGAATCAGGATGATTCTTTTTATGTTAAAAAACGAACATTTACTAGAATACAAGTTCTAATTGATTTGGAAATGTGTTGATGAGCATATTTATAGCCCCTAGTTTATATTCATGATAGACTAAAAACCTAACGTTTTGTGTTTTATAAGTGAACAATGTTCAGAAATAGAAAGTAGGTTTTTGTGAAAACAACCAATCGTTATCTTGTAGCAACGTGTGGTGTCTTACTCCATCTCATGTTGGGGTCTACCTATGCTTGGAGTATCTATCGTAATCCTATTATGGCCCAGACTGGCTGGGATCAATCTTCAGTTTCTTTTGCCTTTTCATTGGCTATCTTTTGTCTAGGGCTTTCTGCAGCTTTCATGGGGCGTCTGGTTGAAAAATTTGGTCCTAGAGTGACTGGAAGTATGTCGGCGGTCCTCTATGCTGGGGGAAATATTCTGACAGGAGTTGCCATTGCTCATGGAGAGCTGTGGATGCTTTATCTTGGTTATGGTATTCTTGGTGGTCTAGGACTGGGTGTGGGTTATATTACGCCTGTTTCAACCATTATTAAGTGGTTTCCTGATAAGCGTGGCCTTGCGACTGGCCTTGCCATTATGGGCTTTGGCTTTGCCTCGCTGCTAACTAGTCCCATTGCTCAATATCTGATTCAGGCACGTGGTGTTGAGCAGACCTTTTATATCTTGGGAGTTGTTTATTTTGTTGTTATGCTTTTTGTCTCACAATTCATTAAACGACCAAGTGTAGAGGAAGCACAACTGTTGGCTGACAAGAGTCCAAACCGTCAGGCTGCTGATTTAAGTAAAGGAGTTACGGCTAATGAGGCTCTGAAATCATCAACTTTCTACTGGTTATGGCTTATTCTGTTTATCAATATTTCATGTGGCTTAGCCCTTGTCTCTGCTATTTCTCCAATGGCTCAAGATATGGTTGGGATGTCAGCGGAATCAGCGGCAGTTGTTGTAGGTGTTATGGGAATCTTTAATGGTTTTGGTCGCCTTCTGTGGGCAGGCTTGTCGGATTATATTGGGCGTCCGAAGACCTTTATCCTCCTCTTTGTGGTTAATATTGTTATGGCCGTCCTCCTAATTGTCCTGCAAGTTCCACTTGTCTTTGTGGTTGCGATGGCTGTTCTGATGACTTGCTACGGGGCAGGATTCTCCTTGATTCCTCCCTACCTTAGCGATATCTTTGGGGCAAAGGAGTTGGCTACCCTTCATGGTTATATTTTGACTGCCTGGGCGATGGCGGCCTTAGTGGGGCCAATGCTCTTGTCGGTAACCTACGAATTGACAAAATCATACCAGATGACCTTGCTTGTTTTCATCGCTTTTTACGTGGTGGCTTTGGTCATTGCTTACCTCTTGAAAAAGAGGGGGTTACGTCAAGTAGCCTAATGATGACGATTTGATTTATAGATAAGAAAAATCTCTAGCACTCGCTAGGGATTTTTTATATAATAAAACACATGGTTAAATCATATAGTAAAAACGCAAATCACAACATGCGACGTCCTGTAGTCAACAAGGATATCGTGGACTACATGCGAACGCATCTTCAGGAAAATAAAGGGCATTTGGCTGAACTGGAGGCCTTTGCTCGTAAGGAGAATATTCCAATTATCCAGCACGAGGTTGTTGCTTATTTCCGATTTTTATTGCAGACCTTGCAGCCTAAGAAAATCCTAGAGGTAGGGACAGCTATTGGTTTTTCAGCCCTTCTTATGGCTGAGTATGCACCTGATGCTCAGATTACAACGGTTGATCGTAATGAAGAAATGATTGGCTTTGCCAAGGAAAATCTAGCCAAGTATGACAGTCGCAAACAAATTACCTTGGTCGAAGGAGATGCAGCAGAAGTTTTGCAAGATTTGGACACTGATTATGATTTTGTCTTTATGGACTCAGCCAAGTCTAAATATATCGTCTTTCTGCCTGAAATCCTAAAACGTCTCAAGGTAGGGGGTGTTATCGTCTTTGATGATATCTTCCAAGGTGGGGACATTGCCAAAGACATCATGGAGGTCCGTCGTGGTCAGCGTACGATTTACCGTGGCTTGCATCGTCTTTTTGATGCGACCTTAGATAACCCTGGATTGACTGCTAGTTTGGTCCCTATGAGTGACGGACTTCTTATGCTTCGGAAAAATTCTGAAAATATTATCTTACCAGATTAAGCATTATTTAAGTAAGTGTGGTATAATAGCAGAGATATTGACAATTTAAGGAGTAGATAGAATGGCTAAAGAAAATGAAAACCTTGAGTCAACAGAAGAAACTGTTGAAGAGGTTGTAGCAGACAAAGACGCAGAACAAGAGCATCTTGATCGCCAAAAAGAAGAAGAGGAAAGCATCGCCCTCGCCAGTGAAAAAGCGAAAGAAAAAGCTAAACGTGCTAAAACTAAAAAGACACGTGATGCTGGTAAACCAAGCTCAGGTGGTCGCTTCCTTGGAGGTCTTGCCCTTGTAGCTGTTTCAGCTCTCGTTGGTGCAGGTGCTATGTATGTTTCTCTAGGTAACAAAACAACTGAAGAAACAACTTTGGTATCTATGAAAGGTGATACTGTTACTGTTGGTGATGTTTTTGATTCACTTAAAGGTAGCAGCCAAACACAACAAAGTGTTTTGAGTGCAACTTTGCAAAAGGCTCTTGAAAAAGAATATGGTAGCAAAGTCAGCAAAGAAGACGTTGACAAAGCTTATAAGCAAGCTTCAGAACAATACGGAGATCAATTCTCACAAGTACTTGCAGCCTATGGTCAAACAGAAGAGTCATACCGTAATCAAATCCGTACACAAAAATTGGTTGAGTATGCTGTTAACCAAGCCGCACAAAAAGATTTGACGGAAGCAAATTACAAGGCTGCCTATGATAACTACACACCAAATACAGAGGTGCAAGTGGTTTCAACTACTGATAAAGCAGTGGCAGATAAAGTAGACTCTGAAGCTAAGGCAGAAGGAGCAGATTTCTCACAAGTAGCTAAAGATAACAGCTTGGAAGTGACTTCTAAGACAGTTAACTCAGCTTCTCAAGACTTCCCAGCAGATGTTTTGACAGCAGCCTTCAAACAAGATGCTAATGCCGTTTCTGACGTAGTGACTGTTTCAAACAGCTCAACTGGTGCTGCAACTTACTACATCGTCAAAACTGTTTCAAAATCTGAGAAAAATGCAGATTGGAAAAACTATAAGGATGATTTGACTAAGGTCATCATCAATGGTAAGAAAGCTGATACTAACTTCACTAACTCAGTGATTGCTAAGGTCCTTAAGAAATATAATGTTAAAGTTGTAGACAAGGCCTTTAGCGCAATTCTTGACCAGTATGTGACTGGTTCTGGGGCTTCATCAAGTTCATCATCAAGCTCTAGCAAATAAATCACAAGATAGAGTTGATAATGCTATTATCAGCTTGACCTAAGACCTAAAACACGTTAAAATGGAGAGTGGCTGAAAGTTCTAATATCATGACATTTTTAGCCTTCCCTTTGAGATTGGTAATCATCGCTTCTGATACAGAAAAATGGCGGTCGCTGCGAGCCATGGACGAATCTGGTTACTTGCTACTCAAAGTTCACAATTAAAGACAAATAAGAATGACAAGTTCATTGAATGAAGGTGGTACCGCGGTTCACGTCGCCCTTCGTTTAGTGGTCTTGTCTTTTATTCTTTGGGTATTTTCTGAATGAATGTGTGGCAATATTGGAGGTAGCGTATGAAAACCTATTTTGTCAAACAGAAGTTTCGATTGGGTGGCGAACGCTTTGATATCAAGGATGATCAAGGTAGAGTTGCCTATCAGGTTGAAGGATCCTTTTTCAAGATTCCAAAGACCTTTACAATTTTTGGTGAGGATGGTCGTGAGATTAGTCATATCACCAAGGAACCGCTTAGTCTCTTGCCTAAGTTTACAGTAGACTTGCAGGATGGTTCGAGTTTTTACATTCGAAAAAAATTAACCCTTCTTCGTGATAAGTATGATGTCGATAATCTTGGCTTGCGAATAGAGGGTAATATTTGGGACTTGGATTTTCAACTGCTTAATAGTCAAAATCAGGTAGTTGCTAGGATTCAAAAGGAGCTCTTCCATCTGACATCGACCTATACTGTTACTGTTTATGAAAATACTTACGCCGATTTGGCCATTTCCCTGTGTGTTGCTATTGACTATGTGGAAATGCTCGAGAATAGCTCAAAATAAAAAACAATTAATTAAGGAGAAACAATGAAACAACTTACTTCAGCACAAATTCGTCAAATGTGGCTTGATTTCTGGAAATCAAAAGGTCACGCTGTTGAACCATCAGCTAACTTGGTTCCAGTTAATCGGAGATGTCGTTCTTGAAATGACCCAGATTGGAAAGGAATGTCATAACCATTGTTTGATTTATAAGACAATGGGGGACTGCATCATGCCAAGAGAAGGCGTATTTGCAGAAGTGATTACAGGTGGGCATATTAAAATCGGTCAGGAAGTTACCTGCATCCCTCCAAAAGCAGACAGACCTTATACAGCAGCAGTAATCACTTTAAGCGATAAGGGAGCTGCCGGATTAAGAGAGGATAAAAGTGGTCCTGCAATCGTAGAAATGTTAAAATCTGCAGGATACGATGTAAAAGAAACTCTTTTACTTGCGGATGAACAAAAGCTTCTTGAAAAAGAACTGATCCGTTTAAGTGATCAGCGCCAGATTAATCTTATTTTTACGACTGGCGGAACTGGATTTTCCAAACGTGACCGGACACCGGAAGCAACTATCGCCGTCTGTGACCGCATGGCAAACGGAATTGCTGAAGCCATTCGTAATTATTCCATGACGATTACCCCTCGTGCCATGTTCAGCCGTGCTGTTTCCGGAATCCGTAACAACACTGTCATTATCAATCTTCCGGGCAGTCCAAAGGCAGTAAAGGAGTCTTTAGAGTTTCTTCTTCCGAATTTAGAACACGGGCTTGGGATTTTGACGAATCGTGAAAATGAATGTGGAGCACCTTTGCTGTGATGCAGAAAATATTACAAAAAAAGGCAAACAGAAATATCATTATTTTTATATGCATGGTTCTCATTGCACTACTGTGCCGTATTTTAGGGAAAATAAGTTTCCAGTATGTTTTAAATGGAATCGTACGAAGCATAATATACATTGGATTATATATCGGATGGGCGATAAGCATCCATAAACGAGTCGTTCAAAAATCAGTGAAAAATACCCTTCTCCTTATATCCGGGTTAATGATTTTCTGGTTTATTATCCGCACTATAAAGTATTTTTTTACAATAGATGCCAACATAGAACGCTATTTGTGGTACAGCTACTATCTGCCTATGCTCTTTATTCCACAGGCGGCACTACAGGCAGCGATTCTTCTTGGACAGTCGGAAGAGTATACTTTACCCAAATGGTCAAAATTAATATATCTTCCTGCCATTTTCTGTTTTTTACTTGTAATATCCAATGATTTTCATCAACGGGTATTTTCCTTTCCTTTAGGAGAAATATGGACAGATAAAGCTTATTGTTATGAAAGCGGCTATTACATCGTACTCCTCTGGGAAATCCTATGTGGGGTATCTGCTTTTATTTTGATGGTTTATAAATGCCGACTATCTCAGAGAAAGAAGTATCTTCCCGTTATAGGAATTTGTATTACTATCATCTATGCCATTATTTATGCAAGTGGCGTACAGTGGATGCAGGTCATCGGCGGAGATATTACCGCTGTTTTATGTCTGATGTTTGTATGTATATTTGAAAGCTGTATTTACTGTGGCCTGATTCAGACAAATACAGGATATGAACAATTGTTTGAAGTATGTACGATGGGAGCGCAGATTACAGATTTAAAGTATCATGTATGCTATGCTTCTTCTAATGCAATGGAACTATCTAAGACTATAATGAAAGAGTCTGCAAAGAAAGAAGTCGTTGTTGATAAAAAGACCGTAATTAAAAGCAGGCCGATTCAGGGAGGATATGTTTTATGGCAGGAGGACATTAAAGACATCCTGATGCTGTTGGAAAAGATGGAAGAAAACCGGAAAACGATAGAAGAGAGTAACTGCATTGAGCAGGAGAATTATCAGACAAAAGCAAAGATTAATATGCTCCGGGAAAAGAACCGCTTATACGATAAGCTTCAGATGCAAACTGCCGGGCAGATTGAACTATTAAATAACTTGTTATATCAATATGAGGCGGAAACAAATTTGACAGCGAAACGCAGGCTGCTTGCTAAAATCAGTGTAATTGGAACTTACATAAAGCGATGTGGTAACTTAATTTTTATCGAAGAAAGAGCTGAGGTGTCTGATATCGCAGAACTGAATGCCTGTCTGGAGGAGTCTTTTAGCAGCCTTAGGCTAATGGGAGTTATGTGTGCATTTGCCGCTCCGTCAGGAGCATTTATCTATGTGCGGGATGCCGTCCGTATTTATAACTTTTTTGAAACCGTAATCGAAGCTTGTCTTGATTCCCTTTTATCTGTATGGGTAAAGTTTCGTGTACATAAAGAAAGTCTGATTTTTTGTATGGAAGTAGAAAGTAACGCAAACTTAACCTCATTTTTTGAAATCACCGATACGAGCAGTTACGAGGACGGAGTATGGAGATTTACATTTACTGTGAAGAAAGCAGGTGAAGCGTAATGCAGACATTCTATCTGTCATATAAGCTACTACAGACGATGTTTATGGCCGTAGTATTTCTCAGTCTGATATTTTCTCTTCTTTTACTCTTTCTTCTTTATGAACTTCGACCATATATGTGGAAATGCTATCGAAATTGGAACAGCTTTCTATTCTTCTTTTTATTTCTGCTTTTGAATCATCTGGCATATTCTTTCCATCAGATAAATAATGGTGAAAAATATTATGAATTGCTGCCTGTCCCAATCGTGATACTTTGGTGCATTGTCGGTATTATTGATTTTTTACTTGTTAGAGAGAGTATACACTTAAAAAAGAAAACGAAAGAGAAGGTTAGTCAAAATTCCATTAAAGAAGCGTTGAATCTTCTTCCGGTAGGAATCTGCTATTTTACTTTGAATGGTACAATAAAGCTCTGTAATTCACAGATGTACCGGCTTTTTAGAACACTTGCTCATAAAGACCTGCAAAAACTTAGTGAATTACGAGATGCCCTTCACAGCAATATACAAAACGAAGTCATCCGCCTTACAGATAAAAAGGAGATTTATCTTTTTCCTGACGGACGAGCATGGAATTATCAGGAAAGTGAGGTGAAAGACAAAGAGGGAAATGTCTATATAGAAGCCGTTTTTTCAGATGTCACAAAGCAATATCATGAAAAAATAAATCTTACAAGGCAAACAGAAAAGTTAAAAGAAATATCCAGAGAGCTACGATATCTTTCTGATAATGTATTGATTTTGACAAGAGAAAGGGAAGTCCTTGCTGCCAAGACTAAATTGCATGATCAGATGGGAGCGGGATTAACCGCTATCCGACAAAGTTTAGCACAGGAAAATGCAGATTACAGCAATGCGGTGCGATTACTCCGTCAGGCAGCAAATGCGATCTGGAATGATAATCAATATCCTTTAGAAGAGGGAGAATTTGAAAGATTTCTACAGGATGCCCGAACAATCGGTGTAAGGGTTCGCTGCACCGGCTCCTTACCAAAGGAAGAAGAGTATGCTCACATATATATTCTTGCCATGAGGGAATGTCTGACAAACGGAGTATGTCATGCCGGTGCGACAGAGCTTTTTATAACGATGCAAGAAGATAAGGATTGTTATCATATTTGTATTACAAATAATGGGGAAGTTCCGGAAAAAGAAGTTGTTCCAAAAGGCGGCTTATATAATCTTTCACGTCATATATTTGATTATAGTGGGGAAATGCATATACAGTCCATGCCATATTTTGCATTAACAATAACATTTCAAAAAAAGGAGCTAGATCATGAAGAAGGTATTGATTGTAGAGGATCAGAGGATGCCTCGTGAAAACATGGAAAGGATTCTCCTTGATAGTGGCAAATATAAGCTTTGTGCCAGTGTAAACGGAGCAGATGTCGCACTTGCCGTATGCAGGCGGGAGAAAATTGACCTGATTTTAATGGATGTGTGTACTGCCGGTAATAAAGACGGTATTGAAGCAGCAGCAGAAATTAAAGCAGAATTCCCGGACATAAAAATAATTATCGTAACTTCGATGGTAGAAGTCGGATATTTAAAAAGAGCGAGGGAAGCAAAAGCCGACAGCTTCTGGTATAAAGATATCAGTCCGGAAAAACTAATTGATGTTATAGAGAAAACGATGGCAGGTGAACATATCTTCCCAGACAAAACACCTAGCGTAAAGCTGGGTCTTGCTGACAGTTCAGAACTTACTGCTAAAGAAATCGAAGTTCTCCGGCTTGTATGCGAAGGTCTTGAATATAGTGAGATTGCTGAACGAATGCATATATCACAACGAACGGTAAAGTTCCATATTTCTAACATTTTATCAAAAACCGGCTATGCCAATAAAACAAGGCTCGCAATCGCAGTCACCAATAAAAACTTCATCATCCCAAGCAGCCCGGAAAAAAATCCATCCTCTTGGTAAATGGTATTTTGCCCCTGACTTGATGTTACGAATTACTACGTAGCTAACTCCACTCTCGTAATTATAAAATAAGAAAACCTGTACTTAAGGACAGGGTAAAAAATGAGCATATTTGTTATAATTCTCTTAAGAAAACTTTATAGTTTTAAAACGGATACTCTCGCAACTTCATCGAAAAATTAAGAGGAGGGATCACTATGAAAAAAGAGAAAATGAAACAAATATGTAACTATTTCATGAAGGGATTATTGTTATGTGCTTTGGTGTTTGGGTTCTGGTTTATGGCAGATGCCGGGGTGAATGCCGATGAAGTCGGTATTCCTAAAAACTTTACCCCAGGAACGATAGAAATGGTTCCATTTACGAAAGGAGAAAATAGTAATCCATATATTAATATAACCAATAACTCTGATAAACCGATAAAAGTAACTTTTGAGCATAATATTGAACAAACGGATCATAATTATAAACTAAGTATATATGTAGGAAATCATGAGTGTGTAAGCCGCCAAAATCCAGTAGCAAAAGATGCAAATGTGCTTTATTTATATCCATATCAGCGTATAGAGAAGGCTTGTGAAGTTATTTTTTCTTCTTCAGCTTCAAGTTCTACTTCTGTTACATTTTACATTAAAGCAGCCTATCTTAGTAAAGAAGTAAAAAAGAAAGAGCAGGCGATTGGTCTTAATAAAAATACCGCAGTGGAAATTCCATTATCCGGTATGCAGAACAGTCTTTATGAAGGTGTTACTGTTCCTGGAAGAGATGAACGTTGGTATAAGTTTAATGTTAGCGAAAGAGCTGTAATTAATCCGACATTTGAGCTGGCTGAAAAAGAAAGATGCAACCTTTTTCATCAGAATCAAACATTTATCAAAATATATAATTCTCGTGACGAACTGATGTACAGCGAAGCCGCTACACAGTATAAAGGCGAGAACATATGGAATAGGGGTTCAAAAACTTTAACAAGCGGTACATATTATGTACAGATAGCTAATAGGGGTGCTTATTATCCGGCAACATTTATGTTTAACCTAAACGGTCACAACTGGATCTCTGCTAACAAAGTTACCTGTTCACAGAGTGCAATCCAGCTTTCCGATATAGGTAAGAAAAAGGTGATCGCACAGACTGTACCGGCAAATTCCGATGATAAGATTGTTTCGGTATATGACCATCTTACCGGAAAGACGTGGGACTGGTATAATTCGAATAAAGTTGATTATGACGGAATTCCATCTTCTGCTACTGCACCGGGCAAACATAAATGGATCACTTTTAAGACTACTAACGGAAAGACCTTTACCACCTATGTAATCAGTCCGGCAGAGAAATTGAAAAAGCCTCGGGTAGCTACCGGT